>ERZ1026844.454-NODE-454-length-30682-cov-11.696673_pt1 | contig 30682 bp, 23 predicted proteins | sample MGYA00380152_ERZ1026844 | MGnify/ENA primary metagenome ERZ1026844 (study PRJEB33269, sample SAMEA4719788) | human gut metagenome | biome: human-associated habitat; feature: organic feature; material: feces | place: Cameroon | collected 2013-10 ... | reverse complement strand
GATATGCCGTATAATCTTGTTGGTGTATCATTGCAAACTAAATATACCACAAAAGGCGGACCGAGGTCCGTCTTTTGCTTTTTATGAAACTATAATGAGTTATCTACCCGTTACAGCCTCTTTTTAATAATCCTATTCATAATTATGAATATCATTTAGTTTACTAGAATAATATTAATAGGGAATAAGAAAAGATTATAAACTAAATTCATTGATATGAGGTTATTCTTAACTATTTCATAGGAATGAAGAAATTGTATGAAGCTGCTCAGATTCTTCAAACAACATTATTATCTGGGGATTTTCGAAAGTAAGGACTATTATACTTTGAATAAATGTGAGTGATTGTGACTAGGTCTTTAGTTTGTATGGAGTAATAATAATATGTATCACAATCTGGAAAATAAATGGATGTTTTATGGACTATCTGACATAAAATTGAAGGTTATATTCTACGAATCATCTATTCTATGAAGGCTTTCTATGTCCCCAGATTATTTTATTTATTTTTCGTATAAGTATTCTTCAGGTAATTCAACATTGAAATCTTTCGCAAGATGTCTGAATTCATCTGGAGTAATAGTCTGTCTCTTGTTAGGCTGCATTGAAAGCATCTTAACTAAGATTTCTGCAGACTTTTCAGCTGTGTGCATTAAACCAAATGTTAGATCAAAGTCTTCACCTGCTGCGAACATACCATGATGTGCCCAGATGACAAGATCATGCTTAGCCATTAACTTAGAAGTTTCAACCGCAATTTCTCTTCCACCTGGAACCATCCAGTCAACGACACCAATACCTGATGGGAATACAACTGGACATTCAGTTGCCATTTCCCATAATTCACGAGTGAATACTTTACCATCTAATGGTAAAACGAATGTTAAAGCAATGATGTTAGTAGTGTGTGCATGGTAAATAACACGGTAGTTTGGATTCTGTAATTTCTTTACTTCCATGTTCATTAAATGGCTAGGAAGTTCTGAAGTTGGTCTACCGCCATTAACTAGACCCCAGACAATACGATAGTTTTCACCTTTGTCATCTACTTCAATAATACAAATAGAATCTTCTGGCTTAATGCTGACGTTTCTGAAGTACTTACCACTTCCTGTTACTAGGAAGTATTCATTAGCTAGAGCTGGTACTGTTGTACCAATTGCCTGCCACTGTTTAGGTTCAAAGTTTTCTTTCACTAATTCTACTTCTTCAGATTTGATACGATAAGTAAGGTTACCACCATTACGTTCATGCCATCCCTGATTCCAGCCATCATCGGCCATTCTAATAAATCCTTTTACAAATTCTGCATCTAATACTTTCATCTTTTTCTCTCCTTTTAACGTGTAATAATATCTACTGGTACATTGAAAATCTTAGCAACCTTTAAGATTGTATCGATATGTCTGCCACAAGCAGCTGCCATATGGTGAGTTGGTCCTGCTTCGTTCCAACGATTCATGAATTCTCTTGCTCCACAGCTAAAGCGTGTTCTCATATTTGTATCACCAAATGATAAAATCTTACCTTCTTCATTGACACCTTCAGCAACAACAAACTTGAAGTTTCCATCGCCATCCTGTGTAATCGCAAGATAAGTTACAGGGCCAAGGTATGGATAGAACTGTGTGAGGTATCCTCCACCAGTCTTACCATGGAATACCTTTACAATCTTCATAGTAGGCTTCTTATCTGAAATATCCGCATCACCAGAACCACTATGACCAATAATGCAGATATCATCATTGAAATCGATAGAGTACATTTCTGATAACTGTCCAGTTCCAGAAATAGTCTTTAAGATACTCATTGCCATCGCAACTTTCATATCGCCCTCAACTGCACATGCTGTACCCTGTTTAATAAGCATAGAGAATGCTGGAATTAACATACTATCTAAAGTACCAGCCTTACCCTGCGCAAAACCATCATAGTGAGATGCGATTAAGCCAAGCTTTTCTTCCTTAACCCATTCTTCAAAGGCAACAACATAACGCGCCATTTCCCAGACTTCTTCAATACTTCCTCCACCTTCGATATCAAATGTATCAAGGATATCCTGTGCTTTTGCACGAATCTGATCTTCATCTTTAATATGATCCGCAATAGCCCACATCTTTTCCCAGTCGAACTGTTTAGTATATAGGTTCATTCTGCGATATAAGTTTGTTTCATCAATGTAAAGATCCATCATACCTGGATAAGGTCTACCAATCTGGGCAATGTTTGTATCACGGAATCTTCTTCTACACTGAGCAGCTAAGCACCACTGTTCAATTTCTTTCTTAACACCTTCGTCTCCGCCTTCTACAACACCTGTAATAACAGCATGTCTCTTACCGAATCTTTCAAGGTCAGCGACTGCTTCACCTACTGCACCACATGCATAACCTTCACCAAGCCAAGAAGCGATATCTGTATGATCATAATCTAACGCTTTTAATTTCTGTAGATTGACTAATACTACAGGAACATCTAAATCTCTTACTGCTGGTAAAACGTTATATGAAGTAGCATATGTTAACATCTGTACAAATACTAAATCAACATCAGCAGCTCTAAACTTATTGCCTGCTTCCATTGACTGTTCTTTTGTAGTAATGATGCCTCCATCAATAATTTCTACTGTATCAGGAAGAGTCTTCTTGAAATCGGCAAACTGTCCTTCAAATTCAGGAACAAGTGATGGGAACTGTGGAAGGTATGCACCAAGCGCAATACCAAATACACCCACTTTCGCTTTTGTATCTACTAACATTTTTCTATTCTCCTTTTTCTGGTATATATTTCTTAATATCAAATGAATCAAAGACACAGATTCTTGCATTCTGTAAGCTTGTAAATTCTTTATTTCTAATCATCTGTGCAAGCATATTACCAAGCGCACTTGCTTCTGATGGACCTGCATAAATCTTCTTACCAGTCGCATTGGCTGTTAACTGATTTAAGTATGCCGCATTAGATCCACCACCAATAATATGAATACTGTTATATGTTTTACCTGCAATGTCTTCTAGATTATCAATGGCCTTCTTATAACAGATAGCTAAACTCTGATAAACAACTTCAGCAAGTTCACCAATTGTTTCAGGTACTCTCTGTCCTGTTTCTTTACAATAATCCTGAACTGCCTGTGTCATATTATCTGGTGAAAGGAACTTATCATCATTGACATCTACTCTTGATGGGAAGTCCTTGTTTTCCTGTGCTAATTCACATAGCTGTGCGAATGAATAAGCATCATTGTATTCATGTCTAATAGACTGGATCATCCATAAGCCCATGATATTCTTTAAGAAACGGAATCTATGTTCATATCCACCTTCATTAGTGAAGTTGGCAGTTCTTGCCTCATCATTAATGATGGCCTTCATTGACTCAATTCCCATTAATGACCAAGTTCCTGAACTAATATAAACACTCTCACCTGTACTTTCTGGAACTGCCATAACAGCTGAAGCTGTATCATGACTGCCACAAAGTACAACATCTAAATCAAATCCTACTTCTTTCTTAATGTCTTCTTTTAAAGAACCGACTAATGTACCTGGCATTGAAATAGGAAGGAAGATATCCTTAGGTAATCCTAGAGATTCAATCAATTCTTCATCCCACTGATAAGTTTCAGGACTGACCAACTGAGTTGTAGATGCATTTGTATACTCACACATCTTATTTCCTGTTAATAAGAACTGGAAATAGTCTGGAAGCATGATGAATGTTTTTGCCTTTTCAAGTAATTCAGGTGTGTTTTCTTTAACAGCAGTTAACTGATAAATTGTATTAAAGATCTGCTTCTGAATACCTGTTTTCGCATATAATTCTTTTTCATCAATGACCTTATTGACAACTTCATCCATACCATCTGTACGATGATCACGATAACCATAAGAATCACCTAAAACATGGTCATTTTCATCTAATAAGACATAATCTACTGCCCAAGTATCAATAGACATGCTGACAGGAATCTTGTTTAATTCCTTACACTTCTTCATCCCATTGATAATCTCATTAAATAAGTGTTCTGTATCCCAAAGTAATTTACCCTCTACACGTTTCATTCCATTTTCGAAACGATAGATTTCTTCTAGCTTGATCTTTCCATCTTGAATACGGGCTAACATATGACGCCCACTAGAAGCTCCGATATCTACTGCAAGATAATACTGGCTCATTTCACTTACCTCCTTCATTTATGTTTTCTTTTGATGACTCTATTTTATGAGAAAGGAGGATGTAAAAAAATGACAGTCTTTGACCACTAGACTGTCATTTTTTGCATAAGAAAAGTCCACCGTAGTGAACTTATACTCTATTTAATTCATCCATCATTGCGCTTCTGTTTTTATATTGAACCTTCCATCTCTTGATGATTTCATCAACTACTTTGTCACCACCAGTGATAGATTTCATGATTCTTAACTCTTCTACAATCTGGTAATAATGTTTTCTACTTCCTTTAGATTCAGCCTGCTTTTCAACAGTTTCTTGATATACCTGAAGCAGCTGTTCAGGATATTTCTCACTAAGTATATCAGTATATTGATGCAGCAAATATTTGTCACCACTTCTTAAGAGAACATCTATTAGCTGTTCATAGAGCTGTTCTGTTTCTAATATTTCACATAAGAACCTTCCAGGAGTGAGCTGTTCAATTATAGAGTCTCTCTCCTTGATCCATTCCTTATCAAGATAGCAGCTTCTCAGCTCAATATAATCTTCTATATCAGTATCATTGAAAAAGAAAATCAAATTTTTTAATTCTTTCCTGTAAGCTTTAGTATTTCCCTGCTTCTTATAAATACCTTTCTTCAATTTTATATTAAACTTCATACGATCTTGATTTTCATATTCAAGATCAATACATTCGTCAATATAATCTAAAGCCTTGTCATATTCTTTATTATTAATACAAGTATAGACACAGTCCATTCTAATAGGAATATATTCCCAGTACTTTTTATGAACAGCACTTATCTCCTTCTTTGATGCACGACTCTTTTTTAATAAATCAAGATACATTTTTACAAACCCTTCGAGTGCATATTCTCTATTAAAAATATCATCATGACTCTCTATGTAGTCTAACTGTTCTTTCATAAAATCAAGCTTCAGCTTTAAAAATTCTTTACCATTTAAACAATCAAAAAATATTTCAAGAATCTTTTGTCTATCATAATAATCTCTCATGCTGTTGAGGTATTGTCCTAGTTCAGCAAAAGCTTCTAATCTTTCTAAGTCATCCATACACTTAATCACATTTGCCCATTGGCTTATAATGATAACAGAAAGTGCACCCGTTTCACCTCCATTATCCTCAATATCTAACTTGTGGAATACTTCATAGGCTTTTAACAAGAATTTAAATGCGAGAGAGTATTGATCCTTTTTCTTTAATAGATCAAGCCACTTGTCAACAGCGTCTTCATAGTTTTCACAAAAATCACGGCTAAACTCATAATCAATATAATCATATCCATCACTATAAGAATCACAAACTCCCTCTAAATCATCAATCATTGTATCCAGAGAAATTTCATTTTGTGTATAGTGTTTAAATGATTCTACTAAATTAGGATTATTTTCAAGCATTTTAACAAGAAATGATCGTATATCTTCTTCTGAAGCATCTTCAACAAGCTGTGAACTATCTATTTCTGGATGAGTCACTCTTAGTTGCCACTCATATAAAACAGCTACCATATGCTTACAATTATGTCCATCTTGTGCATAAGGACAATCACAGAACATACCTATTATTTGATTTCCATTTAATTTGATTTCTACATGATAAAAATCTGTCCCACTAACAACTGCTTTAATCCTATTAGAATTAATACGTAAATCTTCTACGCGTTCATCAAAATAATAGTCATACCCCCTGTCTAATATTCGTTTTTGAAAATAAGTTTCCCATTCCATATAGGTACCTCCAATGTATAGTTTTATTATAGCAATATAGAAAAGAAGTAATGTTATTTCTGTGCATACGCTCGAAGGAATTGCGATAACACTTCTTCACTTTATGGTAATGCCTTGCGGTCAGACTGAATGAGTACGCTACTAAGCAGACAATAAGAAAAATCACACGGACTTATAATCTACTTAGCTCATCCATCATTGCAGTTCTGTTTTTATATTGAACTTTCCATTTCTTGATGATTTCATCAACTTCTTTATCACCACCAGTAATACATTTCATAACTCTTAAATCTTGGACTAATTGGCGATAATACGATCTATTGCTTGCACGCTCTGCCTCTTTTTCAACAGCTACTCTATACATATGAAGTAACTGTTTAGGATATTTATCTTTAAGCAGATCAGTATATTGAACCAACAAACGTTTATCATTACTTTTCACAATACTATCCAGTAATTGTTTATAAAGTTTCTCCTCTGCATATATTGCGCATAAGAACCAATCAGAATTAATCTGTTTAATGATAGAATCTCTTTCCTCCACCCATTCTTCACTCGTATACAAATTCTTTAATTCAATATATTCTTCTATACCAGTATCACGGAAATCAAGAACAAGCGCCTTCATCATTTCTCTGTACCCTTCTCTATTTCCTTGTTTTTGATAAATATCTTTCTTCATCTCGATGTCACGTTTCAAAAGAGATTGATCTTTATAGTCAAGCTTAATACACTTATCAAGATATTTCAAAGCTTGATCATATTCCTTATCATTTATGCAAGATTGAACACAATTCATTCTTACAGAATAACATTTCCAGTACTTTTTGTAGATAGCTTCTATTTCTTTCTTTGATGCATTATTCTTTTCTAAGAACTCAAGATAATCATTTGCAAACAGATTAAGCATATATTCTCTGTCAAATATAGAAGGATATTTACCAAGATAATCATATTGTTCTTCTACAAAATCAAGCTGAGACTCTGCATATTCGTCTCCAATAAAACGACAAAGAAGAGTATCAACAATATCTATTTTAAAAAATGCATTTTTCATTGTATAAAAATGCTGGCGGAGCAAATCAAAAGCTTCTTTCCTTTCTGATATATCCATATAATGAAGAATATCTGAAAATACCTCATTCATAGAATATGATAAATCATATGGTTGTCCTTCATCAGCATCTATATCAAGAGAACCTAATATATCATGTGCTTCAATTAAAAAACGAATCGCATTAAAATATTCATTTTTCTGTTTCAAAAGATCCACCCACTTAAATACGACATCTCCATAGTTCTCACAAAAAGGCACTGTATTATCAGTATTGATATAGTTATGATCATATTGATAATAACGAATGATCTCTAAAAGTTCATTCGTCATCGCATCCATAGAATTATCTGTTGATGTAAATTGTTTAAAACGTTCTACTAACTCAGGATTTTCATTAAATAAATGTAAAAGAAATGCGCGTATATCATCATCTGATGCATCATCAATGATTTCTGAATTATCTATTTCTGGGTGACTCACACGTCGTTCCCATTCAAAAAGAACTGCTGCCATATGCTTACAATTGTGTCCATCTTGTGCATAAGGACAATCACAGGACATGTCTTCTACACAATCTCCATTTAATGTGATTTCCACATGATAATGATGTGTCCCATAAACGACTGCCTTAATCTTTTTAGTAGTTACATATATATCCTCTACATAACCATCTAGATAGTAATTAAAACCCCTATCTAATATTCGTTTTTGAAAATAAGTTTCCCATTCCATACCAGCACCTCCAATGTATAGTTCTATTATACTAAAAAAGATAGCATTTCTGCCATCTTTACTGTTCACTATTCATTTTCTTATTTAAATATATATAGAAAGATACATTGAGGATAATACCAGTAATAGTCGCAATTGGTGCTGCAAGACCAATATTTGTAAGACTGGCATTTGGCTGAATAGACATATAATAAGAAAGAGGTAAACGTACAAGAAGAGTCTGTACTAATCCTTGTACCATAACCCATACTGTCTGGTCATGTCCATTAAAATAACCAATCATACTAAAGAGTATTGCAGTGACTATTGTTTCTAAGGCAAAACCTTTGAGGTAAGCATATCCCTGATTGATAACACCTTGTTCTGTTGTAAAGATGCCTGTTAACATATCTCCTTTAAATAGGACTAAACAGAATACAAAGACACCAATAAATAAACCTATACCCATTCCTGTAAACATAGAGTGTTTGGCTCTTTTTTCATTACCTGCACCCACATTCTGAGCTACAAATGAAGCCATTGACTGCATAAGAGAACTTGGTACAAGCATCGCAAAGTTTACAATCTTACATGCTACACCATATCCTGATGAAGCTTCTAGTCCTAAACGGTTAATAAAGGCACATAATGCAAGGAATGAAATCTGTGTGAGGCATTCCTGCAAGGCAAGAGGTACACCAATCTTCATTGCACGAATACAGTGAGGATTGATTTTAAAATCATGTTTATTGATTTCAAATGGAAGTTTTCTTTTCTTTAATAATCCTAATGCGAATAAGACACTACATGCCTGAGCAAGTACTGTAGCCATTGCAGCTCCTGCTGCATCTAAGTGGAAACCAGCCACTAAGACTAAATCTCCTACTACATTAATTAAACATGCGACAGCAACAAAAATTAATGGAGATTTACTATCACCAAGTCCTCTAAAAATAGCGGATAAAACGTTATAAGCGACAATAAAGAAAATACCTGCACCACATATTCTTACATAAGTTGCTGTGAGATTAAGTGCTTCAGTAGGCGCCTGCATAAGCGAAGAAATAGGTGTCGCGAATAATACCATCACTACAAATAAGAATACAGAAATAACAGTAAATAGAACAGTTGATCCTCCAATTAAAGCACCGATGTTCTTCTGTTTCTTTTCACCTATATATCTTGCGATAAGTACTGTAATCCCCATGGCAAACTGAGTGATCACAAATGTCACAAGGTTTAATACCTGACTTCCTGTAGAAACTGCTGATAAACCTGCTGTTGTTCCAAAACGTCCAACGACAAATAAGTCAACTGCACCATAAGCTGCCTGTAATACTAAAGCACCAAGTACAGGAATCATAAATGCGACTAACTTCTTAAAAATACTTCCCTGAGTAAAATCCGAATTCATTTATACTTTCCTCCTTTCACACATGACTTGATAGAACTTCTCTATCGTTTCAATCATAATATCTGCTTCTTCAACAGAAATATGACTCAAGCTTAAAGATAAATCCTTGAAGAAATCTCTATTAAACTTTTCAAATAAGGCCATGCCTTTATCACTGATTTCAATATAAGTCACACGACCATCTTCTTTAGAAGACATCTTATTTAAATAACCTTTTTCTACCATAGAACTGACAGTACGTGTCACACCTGGTCTAGGTAAATTAAGGGCAGAACTTAAATCTGATACCTTTACGTTTTCATGTGTTTCTTGTAGTTCAATAACTCTTTCTAGATAACGAATATACGAAGGAAGAACACCTTCTGGAAGATCTGGCAATAAGTCTAATATCCTTTTAGCCATATAAAAGCTATTCAGCATATCCTTTGTTTTTTGACTATTCATATGTTTCTCCTTATAATTACCATAGGTAATTACCTATGGCAATTATATAAATAATATGTTGAATGTCAAGCACAAGAAACAGAATTTCAGCATAAATCATATCGTATTTCATGTTTTCTTAAGACAAGTTTAACTATGAAATGATTTTTATAACATTCCTTCATACATATAATCTTGGTATACAACGAAGGAGAAAAGTTATGAAAAAACAGAATACTTTAATTGCTTTATCGGTTTTATCTGCTATGGGTTTAACTGCAGTGTCACCTATCGCTTTAAACAGCTTTAGTAATGTTGTTGCGGTAAGTGCAAACCAGTCAAGTACTCAAGGTACAGTTGTGATGAATCAGGATACAGATATGAAATATCTTGATACAAATGTAGATCCTGCAGATGGAACTCTTGCAAAGAATAAATGGGGACAGTATACAGGATGGACGCGTGTGTTCAAGAATGGAGATAATGCTTCATTAAATGGACAGTATAACGATACAACTTGGAAAACTGCAAAAGGAGAATTTTCTACTCAAACAGGAACTTTAAGTAAAGATTCTCGTGCTTATTTCTTTAGAGGTTATTTCAATGTAGATAACGCAAGTGCTGTAAGAGGCATTCATTTGAATTTTGGTTATAAGGATGCTGTAATTGTTTATATCAATGGTCAGCAGTTGACTGCATTGAATGTACCTGATGAAGGTTATCGTACAAATGCGAGTGGTAATGGAAGTCATAAGGATAACATGGGCTATGGTAGTAAACAGATGAATACTAATGCTCAGACAGCTGACTTATATTTCAGAGATATCAAAGATATGTTACAGAATGGACAGAATGTGATCTCATTTGAAATTCATAAGACAGATGCCAATAGTGAAGGCTACTTCAAGATGAATGAACTTGGTATTAATCCTGATGAAAGCTTATTACCATCTAGATCAAGTTTAAAGGCTATTTCTTTGTCAGTAGGTAGTACACCTAGTGAACTCAATATCAACTGGTTCTCTACTGATTCATCTAATGGGCAGGTACAATATGCAAAGAAGTCTGATATGAATGGGGCTTTCCCTGAAGATAAGGCTATTACTGTTGATGCAAAGATGAGTAAAGCTCAGGCTGATGGATATTATTCAAATAAAGCAACTATGAGTCATTTAGAAGAGAATACAAGCTATGTATATCGTGTAGGTAATAATGGCAAGTGGTCTGATACTTATACAACAACAACTAAAGCGTCTGGTAACTTCAGTTTCTTATTTGCGGGTGATCCACAGTTAGGTTCTTCTGGAGATTTAGCTTCAGATAAAGATGGATGGAAGAATACTTTAGATTTGATTAAGAAGAGTTCTTTATTCAAGAATGTGAACTTTATTCAGAATGCTGGTGACCATGTAGAAGCAGGTAAGAATGAATCACAGTATGATGCTTACTTATCTAACTATGAAGGCAGTGTAGTTTATTCTACTCCATTTGCGAATGCTGTAGGTAACCATGATAACTCTGGTACAGCCTATAATGATCACTTTAACTTACCAAATGTGTCTCAATTAGGTAATAGTGGTGAAGGTAATGCACAAGGTGATTACTACTACATCTACAACAATACTTTAATGATGGTATTAAACTCAAATAACAGATCTACAGCTCAGCATGAAGAATTCATCAAGAATACTATTGCGAAGACTAAGGATAACAAGGATATTAAGTGGAAGATTGTTGTATTCCATCACTCTATTTACTCTTCAGCATCACATGCAAGTGATAATGATATTCTTGCAAGAAGAGATACTTTAGCACCAATGTTAAGTGAAAATGGTATTGATTTAGTCTTAATGGGTCATGACCATGTTTATACACGTAGTATGTTGATGGATGGTTCTAAGGCATTAAAAGAAGAATCATTTGATAAGAATGGTCAGCCAATTCATGAAGTGACTAATCCTAAGGGACTCACTTATATTACTGCAAACTCTGCAAGTGGCAGCAAATACTATGAATTTACGAATAACTTAACTGGTGATTATATTGCAGTAAAGAATCAGGAACATACACCAAACATCACTAAGCTTGATGTGACTGATAATCAGTTAAAGATTGTGACTTATCGTACAACAGACTTATCTGTAGTAGATGATTTCACTATCAATAAGACAACAACTGATTCAGTGGATAAGACTGAGTTAGAAAATGCAGTCAATGATGCAAGCAAGATTGATAGTAACGATTATACAGCTGATTCATTCAGCAAGTTACAGGATGCTCTTGTAGCTGCAAAAACAGTTCTTAATAATAAGAATGCGTCTCAAGATGAAGTGAATAATGCGCTTAATGCATTAAAGACTGCCAAAGATCAGTTAGAAAAGAAGTCTGTTGTTGTAACTCCAAGCAAGGATAATAACAAGACTCAGACTACAAATAAGAATAACGCAGTCAAGACTGGAGATAATACACAGCTTGCTGCATTAAGTGTTGCGGCTACTGTCGCTGCAGTTGCTGGTGCAACAATCATGATCAAGACAAAGAAAAAAGAAATCTAATTAAAAAAGAGCCTGTTTGAAAAAACAGGTTCTTTCGTAAAGGAGATTCCATGTTAAAGAAATTAAGTAAATGTGATCTTCTTCTAATTATTATTACTTGTATTTTTACACTAGGTGTTTATTTTTTCCAATCCCATGTTTATCGTCCTGTAGCTATTTCAAATGCTTCTTCTTTATATTATAGTAAAGCACGTGTCATACGTGTGATAGATGATCAATCCAAGCAGGATGCAACAACAAATAGATATTATGGTGTACAAAACTTATATGTAGAATTATTAGAAGGATCTTTTAAAGATAAAAAAGTATATATTGATAATTATCTCTCTACTACACACAATGTACGTTTACAAACAGGAGATACGTTTATTGCCTGTATTGATAATCCAAAGTCAGAGAATAGTCTTATTACTGTTTATAACTATTACCGTACACCTTATATTTATGCCTTTGTAGGATTGTTGCTGATCATTGTGTTCTTAATAGGACGTTCTAAAGGAATACGTACAATCATCAGCTTAGGTTTTACATTGTTTGCGATTATAGGATTACTACTTCCTCTTATATTTAGTGGATATTCCCCTATCCTTTCTACATTAGCAATTGTTATTATTACAACAGGATATTCACTATTTATGATCAATGGTTCTTCTATAAAAACAATAGTTGCTGTGATTGCAACATCACTAGGTGTTCTTATTGCTGGATTATCATTCTTAGTATTAAGTCATTTGATTCATATATCAGGATTTAATACAGATCAGGCAGAAGCACTTATTCTCATCTCACAACAAACACATCTCAATATCAGTGATATATTATTCTCGGGAATATTGATATCAGGACTTGGCGCTGTTATGGATGTAGGCATGTCTCTTGCTTCTTCATTATATGAAGTACATACCCTTAATCCAACACTCACAAGAAAGCAGTTATTCATTTCAGGACTTAATATTGGAAAAGATATGATTGGTACAATGTGTAATACATTAATCCTTGCTTTTACTGGTAGTTCTATGACAATCTTACTCGCATTTCTTGCTTATCAAATTCAGTATCCTCAATTAATGAATTCTGATTTTATTGCGATAGAAATGTTACAAGGTATTACCGGTACTCTTGGTATTGTATTAACTGTACCTATTAGTGCATTATTATGTAGCTTGTTATATAAAAAAGAAAGAGGCAGCTAGGCTGCCTCCAAAGATCCTCATTCTGGGGATCTTTTTTTAATTATTAAGCTCTTTTCTTCTTTAAGAAGATGTATAAGAAACCTGATACTAACATAGCACATACGCTACCAAATACGAATGTATTATCGCCAGTCTTTGGATTCTTATTGTTGTTGTCTTTGTTGTCCTTGTTGTCTTTGTTATCTTTATCGATCACAACACCTTCAACTTTAACAAGCTTAACCATTGCATCTCTTAAGTCAGCAACAGCCTGATTTACTTCATCCTGAGTTGCATCTTTATCTGCATATACTGCTTTTGCTGATGTTAATGCTGTTTCTACAGCCTTGAATGAATCAGTTGTATATAATTTCTTATCTAAAGCTTCTGCTTCCTTAATAACTGCTGCTAATTCTTCTTTATTCACAGTAACTTCACCAGGGATAGCAAGTCCAGTCTGTGAAGTAGTTTGAGTTGATGTTAATGTGTTCTGATACAATAAGTAGTATGCAGATGCTGACCAGCTGAAGTTCTTAGTATGTAAACCATCACCTGTTTCAGGGTTATAGTTTTCATGGATTGGTCCATCACCTAATAATCCCTTAGCATTATCAAATAACTTGTATGCCATTCTCTTAGCATCTTCGTTATAACCATAGTTCTGTAATGCTTCAACACCATATAATGCCTGGTCTAACCATACAGGTCCTCTCCAATATCTAGTTGGAGCATACTTCTGGTTGTCCTTAGATGCAGTTGGGAATGGTACAGTTGTATCAAACTTATCTGCAGATGTCATATTTGCTACGACTGCTTTTGCCTGTTCTTTTGTAGCTGCTTTAGCCCAAAGTGGTAACCATCCTTCAGTACCTTTACCACGGTTAGTTAGAAGAGTCTTTGTAGAACCATCTTCATTAGTCTGTAAGTCATAGTAGTAACCAGTCTTTTCATCATACATCTTTGTATTGATGTAGTCTGCTACTTTCTTAGCTTCATTAGAATACTTCTTAGCATCTTCCTTCTTACCTAAAACGTCTGCCATAGATTTTAAGAAACCTTTTTCAGCATATAAGTAAGAGTTTAAATCTACAGATTCCTGGTTGATAACATAACCAACTGGTTTCTTGTTATCATCTCTTACAGTGTAGATAAGAACTCCAGGATCCTTAAATGTTTCAGTGCTTAAACCTTCTCTATCGAAACGAGTTGCGTTATCCATACCACTTTCCCAAGCTGCTGCTTCGATACCAGCTTCTGGACATACAACACGTTCATTGTTTTCATCATAGATGTAACCATATTCGTAGCTTCCATCAGCAGAAGGTACACCAACGATCTTACCAAAACCTTCTACTTCTTCACCGATATAATAGCTTTCACCTGTTAGAGGGTTAGAATAATTCTGCCAGTCATAACATGTTTCATGAACCATTCCTCCGTATTCAGCAATACCGTTCTTATCGATATCACGGTTCTTATACCACCAGTTATGATACGCAACTAACTTAGGATACATTTCTTTTAAGAATTCCTTATCTCCAGTTGCTTCATAAACACTCTGAACTGCCCATGCAGCAAGTGCTGGTTTAGAGTTACGTTCGTTCCAGTTTCCTCCATCACCGCCGCGGTCTTCATTCTGGTTATAGAAAATACAGTCAATGATAGCACCTTCATCCTGTGGACGAACAGCATCGTCTTTAGTGATCTGGTAGTCGAATAATGCTCTAATATTATTCTTAGCTAATTCTGGATTAAACTGAGTAGTCGCTACAACCTGTTTCCAAGAGTCCCAAGCCCACATACCAATGAACCACTTATAAGACATAGATGGTACGATTCCATCATGCTTAATTGCACCGGCTGGTGAGAACCAGTTAGTAGTTAATGTTTCCATAGACTTAACGGCTGCTCTTTGATAAGCAGTGCCTACAGCGTTCTTGTTCTTGAAAATAGTATTGACATAACCCTGCCAACGAGTGTTGTTATCAGTTAAGTACTGACCAGGTTTATTTAAAATGTCTTTTACTTTTTCTCTTTCTGCAGTTCTTTCCTTATCAGTGAAAGTATAACTCTGTGTCTGATAAGTCTTATAGCTTTCATTTGCATCAATTTCTACAGAATTCTTCTTATTAATAGTATAAGAATGTTTATCTTCTGCAACATTTGTTTCTAGGTCATTTTCGCCTAATGTCACATCAAATGAGTTCTGATCTGTTGTCATATAACGCCATGTATAACGTTTAGTTTCAAAATTCACTTTTACGCCATTTTCGTCTTTAGCGAAAGTAGTCCCTGTCTTATAGTCTGCTTTTGTTTCTTCAGGACTATAAGTATACCAAGTAAATAAGTGACCATCCCAAGATAAATCAAGAGTTAATTTACTATTAGTGTTATTTTCGATTTCTGTTTCGATTAAAGCTGTTCTATTAGTAGCAAAGATCAATTTTAGCTTTAATGTGAGATCATCCATCTTGTAAGTCTGTTCAAGTCTTCCTGGATAATAAACGAAATCTGTTTTTGCTTTAGTTAGATCAACCTTTTCTTTTTTCTCACCATCTACTTTTTCTAAGTTGATCTTATTAATTGAGTCAGATAAGTTGAATGGGTATTCTTCTGCGACACAAACAGGACCAGCGAATCCTCCATACATTTTGTAAGCTGCTTCTGTTGTTTCAGGTAAATAGTAACCATGCCAAGCACCCTGATCTGAGAAGTTGTTATAGTCATTTGTACTATATGTTCCATAGATCTTTTCAGTTGGGACTGCTTTAACATTTAATACATTGCCAAATTCAGTTAAATCTTTAGAGCTTCCTACAGCGGAGATAGGTGACAATGTTCCGCCAACAATCACTGTTGCAACACTTAATGCTGCAATATTCTTCAAGACTTTTTTTGCCTTCATATGTGTGTATTCCCTTCTATTATTATTTTTGTAAAGAGGTCAGTCTATTTTTATGACGCGCGCTTTTCAGAAAAAAAGGATATAACATATACAAATAAGGTGCGTTATTTGAATTCATTATGTCCCTTGTTGACTACGTCCGTCTTTTACAAGTCTAGTATAGATTTGAAAACGATTACCGTCAACAAATTGTTTTTATTTCAATGCAAGATTAAAATTAATTGTATTCATAGGCATAAATCATCATGTATTTATCTTATTCACATCTTATTTTTGCTTTTATCAGTATTATTTTGCTCTTTATTTAATTGTAGAGGGCTTTGATAATTAAATGTATGGTATTTTTAATTTTCTTTCTACCATATATATTTTCACATTATTTTTGCTGTTTATTATGTATTATCCTAATTATCATTCATTATCTTTGTTTATAATATAAAATCAGTAATTTCAATAGTGATGTTTGTGACATTTTCATAAGAGACATTTTGATGTTCAAACATAATAATTGTTTTTATTATAATACAATATGCGAAAATCGCAAATAAAATCATTAATTTTGCGTTTAAGACAAATAAAAGTAATGTATATTATTACTTGAAATATGTATTCAATGAATAATTCGAATATTGAAATTTCATTTCTATATATAAAAACACATATCAAAGTATGTGTTCAAGTAATTATATTCTATTTTGATAGTAATGCATCATTTCTAGATAGGAGATAGACACAATATTGGTTCATGCTGATTCCTTCTCTTTTCGCATTTAAGGCAAGTGTTCTATGTAGAGTTTTAGGTATTCTTAGTTTGAATTGTCCAGAATAGTCTTCAATACTATCTGGTTCATTAATCTCAATACCTTCTTCTAATGCTGTTTCAATCCATGCTTTCTTTGCATCCTTCGCATTATTTATTGCATCTTCTATAGTATCTCCACAAGTGATACAACCTGGAAGATCAGGATAAGAGACTACAAATCCACCTTCTACTTGATCTTCTACTATTTCTAAACGATAAGGTAAAGCCATATACTCATTAAGTGTTTTCATTGTTTCCTCCATTTCCCCGCGCCTTCGTTGCGCGGACACAAATAAATTATTCAAACTTGTTTTTAAGTTTGTCTTTTTTTATGCGTTTTGATTGATTTTTGTTTCACACTTCTCCTCTTTTTCTATAATTAATCTTACCATTTCAACATATACTCTTTTTATTGGTTCATGTTTAAGTATTGTGATAGGCATACAACCTTTCTTTCTGTACGTATAATGACTACTTCCTCCTTTAGGATTATTCATTACATATCCATAACTCTCCAGTACTTTTCTTAATTCAGAAAAACGTAATTCTATAGATAAAGTATTAATCTTCAAAATTAGTTTATCCCATTTTGACATGTATCATTTCTCCTGTTCCTATTATATTGTGGTGTCAATATTATTGTGAAACTACCATGTATACTCTTATACTCAAAAAAAACAGGATATTTCTCATACCCTGCTTAATGTCCTCCAAATACATCAAAATCAATTGAATGAATCAAATCATCAATGACCTTAATTTCATCTTGAGTTAATTCTATATTGCCTGCATTATAGTTTTCTTCTATTCTTTCAAGTTTTCTACTGCCTGGTATAGGAATAATAAAATCTTTTTTACACATCATCCAGGCAAGAGATAATTGCGCCATTGTACAATGTTTCTTTTCAGATAATTCCTTCAATAAGTTTAATAGTTTTTCTGCCTTCTTGTATCCTTCCTTTTGATATTGAGGCATATTATTTCTAAAGTCTCCTTCTCCAAAAGCAGATTGATCAGTAAACTGCCCTGACAATAGACCATTCGCCATTGGAGAGAAAGCAACATAAGTAATACCTAATTCTTCACATACATCAAAGAGATGTTCATGCCATGTTGCCATCATAGAATATCTATTCTGTATTGCGGTTACAGGGCATACTGCATGCGCTCTTCTTAAATAATCTTCATTGACTTCACTAATCCCCCATGCTTTAATTTTACCTTCATCGATGAGTTCTTTCATAACACCAGCCACCACTTCAGGTTCTACTTGTGGATCAATTCTATGCTGATAATATAAATCAATATAATCTGTCTGTAACTTCTTTAAAGAGCCTTCAATAGATCTTCTAATTGTTTCTGGAGAAGAATCAAATTCTAAATGATCTCCTTTATGCATAACACCAAACTTAGTCGCAATAATAACCTTATCTCTAACATCCTTTAATGCTTCACCAACTATTTCTTCATTATAGCTTATACTGCCATCTTCATTGACTCCTGTATAACATTCAGCTGTATCAAAGAAATTATAACCTAAATCATACGCTTTTTGAATTGTATCAATCGCCTTCTGTTTATCTTCTGCCACTCCATACGCATGAGAAAATCCCATACATCCTAGTCCTACCGAAGTCACATACATATTAGTTTGTCCTAGTCTTTTTAGTTTCATTTTGTCACCATTCCTTTATAGTTCATACCATATAGTTTCGCAAATCGATTCATTGTATAATCACCTGCATTTAATTGTTCCTGTGTAGGTGCATATCCTTGAAATACAAAATACATATCTTTTCCCTTCAACAAGTTTTCATCCACATGCATATAAAATCTATCTAGTAGATTACGTACTGCACCTGACATACTATGCCAATAAAGAGGTGAACCAATAATAATCGTATCCGCATGACTCATTGCATCAATGACTTCATCAAATTGATCATCCTCAAAGTTTTGACCATAGCTATAGATTTTATAGTCAACTAGATGCAATGTTTCATAATCTTTAAAATGCTTCTTAGTAAGTTTTACAGTATTCCCATTCTTATTAGGACTACCATTAATTAGTAAAGTTTTCATAGTGACCTCCTTCATCTACTTCAATTCTAACGAGATATTTCTGCTATGTACAATACCAATATTGCAATCCACTATTCATAAATAGCATAATCAAAAAGACTACCTAGCATAAAGGTAGTCTTGAGAAGAATGATATAAGCGAATTGTTAGAAAGAGTAATTTTTTGAAGAAAAACATAATAGGACGACTGTTAAATCTACAATTTAATAGACAATTAGGTTACTAGGATTAGTCATATAATATCGGACATTAATAATTCACTTATATCTATTCACTATGAAGTTATAGTTTTTCACCATCAGAACTTATAACTTCTTTATACCAATAAAATGAATCTTTCTTGATTCTTTTATTCGTACCTGTTTTATCGTCATGTTTATCTACATAGATAAAACCATAACGTTTTGCCATTTCACCAGTAGATGCACTGACTAAATCAATACATCCCCAAGGTGTATATCCAATTAAATCAACACCATCAATATTGATTGCATCATTCATTGCCTGGATATATTTTCTTAAATAGTCGATACGATAATCGTCATGAATCTGACCATCTTCTACTGTATCTTTAGCACCTAACCCATTTTCTACAACCATAAGTGGTTTCTGATAACGTTCATATAACTGATTTAAGGCAATTCTTAAACCTGTTGGATCGATTGTCCAACCCCATTCACTTGTAGTAAGATATGGATTCTTTAAACTGTTCATCATATTACCAGATACTGTCTCTGCCTCAGCGTGACCTACTGTACCTGACTGATAATAAGAGAAACCAATATAGTCTACAACACCTATCCACTTTATTTATGATTATTTCAACCCTTTAAGCCACTCATCCGCAAGTTCTGGCCATACTTTTACTTCATCCCATACACTTCCCTTTTGATGTTCTACTTTCCCTGTAAACATTGCTTTCTGATTTAATAACATCTGTTTCACTTCATCAGGTAGAGAAATGAGATCATCTTCTACTGCTTTCATTAACGCAAATGTCTGTTCAAGTGTATAAGGTTCGCCAAATTCTTCATTGGCCCATGTCTTGTCTGCAAGAGATAAACCATGAGGACCTTTTGAGAATATATGTAAAGAGTAAGGAATATGATGTTCCTGTAAAGCATTCGCAAATAAATAGGAATTATTAACTGGTACAAGTTCATCAGTAGCAGTCTGCCAGATAAAGCATGGTGGTGTATTGTCACTGACATGCTTTTCTAAAGACATATAGTTAAGTTCTTCTTGTGAAGCCGAGAAACCAAGTAGGGCATTGAATGAATCTCCATGGGCATACTCGCCTGATGTAATAACTGGATAAGAGAGAATAAGTGCATCTGGTCTAGCAGAGATACCAGGATATTTCTTATCTTCTATTTCATCAAAGTGAACACCTACAGTGCCTACTGCATGTGCACCTGCAGAAAATCCACATAATATGATTTGATTAACCTTTAAGTTCTCTGCATTCTTTCTTACATAGCGGATGGCACGCATTAAATCCATCATAGGCTGTTTATTTAAAGGAGCGCTCATTATAAGATTTGTGGTATAGGTAATCACTGCCGCCTGATAACCCATATCATAGAATTTCTTTGCGACAATTTCTCCTTCAGAAGGAGAAACAATACAATATCCTCCTCCTGGCGCAATTAATATACAAGGACGAACACTATCATCTTCATGAATATAAAGTCTCATATTAGGAATAAATCCACAAGAGAGAGGATATTGATACTCTTCCTGTTCCCATAAAGTAATCTTATCCATTTTCTTTTTCCTGCTTATTTAATGCATTGATTACAGCTTCATATAAAGGTTTAGCTTCTGGTGCCTGTCCTAACATTTCTGATAATGACATACCAAAGGCAAACTTGATCAATGGGTTATCTAGCATTCCTGGGGCATAGCTATTAAACATTTCTACTGCAAGTGGTTCAGCAACAACTTCACCTAATGTGCTTTCCATACTGAATTTTTCTACTAGAAGAGATGTTTCAGTGGAATATTCAAAATCATATGAACCAGAGCCAAGTAACTGTTCTCCTTCTTTTTCAGGAAGAATGACAACTGCAGTTGTATTTGCTGGTACTTCTACATGAACTGTAATCTTACCATCTCTACAAGTGACATCACTCACAATACGTCCATAAACTGTATCTAATGCCCCATGAACTGATTCAATACCTTTCACAAACATTGGTTCAATCTTGAATTTCTTATAACCTGGTTCTAACTGTGAAATACCAGCCACTTTACGATACATCCAATCACCAATTGAACCATATGCATAATGGTTTAATGAATTCATACCTGATTCATCAAATGTACCATCTGGTTTAATAGAATTCCATCTTTCCCAGATAGTTGTTGCACCCATATTCACTGAATAAAGCCATGATGGGTAATCTTCCTTCATAAAGATTGTAGCTGCTTTTTCATGGGCACCATTTTCTGATAATGTATGACAAATATAAGGAGTCCCTACGAATCCTGTAGATAAGTGATCCTTATGGTTCGCGATATTAGTTACTAAAGTATTAAGAATCTTTTCTCTATCCTTATCTCTTGCAAGATTGAAGTATAAAGACACAACAGCACCAGTCTGAGTTTCACTGACAATTCTACCTGTCTTTGTATAATATTCATCACGGAATGATTCCAATGTCTTTTCATATAAATGCGCATACTTGTCTGCTTCTTCTTTCTTACCTAAAACGATTGCTGTTTGTCTTACTATTTCAGTCACATAAATATAATAAGCATTCGCAATCATATATTTATCAGTAGCCCCTGTTCTATCTGCACTTTCTTCTTTATCAAGTGCTAACCAGTCACCATACTGGAATCCTGACTGCCATAACCCATTTTCACCACAATGATTAGTAATATAGTCCACCCATTCATGCATACATTTCCAGTTTTCTTCTAGAATACGCTTATCTCCATAAGTCTGATAAACAACCCAAGGAACGATACAGGCCACATCACTCCATGCAGAAGCACTATATTGTCCTAAGATATCAGGGCAGACATGAGGAACACCTTTTTCTAAAGATGATTCTGCAGACATATCTCTCATCCACTTTGTGAAGAATAAAGCTGTATTTCTATTATATGATGCAGTCCAAGAGAATACCTGAGCATCTCCAGTCCATCCTAAGCGTTCATCACGCTGTGGACAGTCAGTAGGAATATCTAAGAAGTTATCTCTTAATCCCCATGAAATATTACTCTGTAACTGATTGACCTTCTTATTAGAACAGCTGAACTCACCAATCTTTGCCATATCTGAATGCATAGCACAGGCTGTAAACTGTGCAGATGAAAGATCGTCTAATCCTTCTACACAGATATATCTGAAACCATGGAATGTGAAATGTGGAAGGAATGTCTGTTCTTCTCCATTGCAAATATAAGTATCAATAGATTTTGCAGAACGTAATGTTTCTGGATAGAAGTTACCATCCTTATCTAATACTTCAGCATGACGAATGACAATCTTCTGACCCTTTTTAGTTTTTACTTTCACTTCTACTAAACCAGTAATATTCTGTCCAAAGTCTACTAACTTTTCACCTTTTGGAGTGACAATAAATTCTTTTGGAGAAATACGTTCAGTAATACGTACTGGTTCATTTTCCTGTGCTGTTAAGACTGATTTATCAAATGGCTTGATAACAGCTTTTCTTGTATATACTTCTGGATCATATGTATTAATTGTTTCACCCATATAGATTTCACTATAACGAATAGTTCCAGTTCTTACATCCCATGAGTCATCAGTACATACAACTTCCTTACTACCATCCTTATATGTGATATGAAGCTGGGCAAATGCACCTACATGATCACCATAACGATTTGGTTCTAAGGTGAATCCTAAGATACCCTTATACCAGCCATTACCTACAGTCATTTCAATCTTGTTGTGATTACTTAATAATGTAGTTACATCATATGTCTGATACTGTAATCTATTATGATAGCTTGTCCAGCCAGGAGTCATACGATCTTCACCTACTCTATGACCATTTAAATGCACTTCATAAACACCATGTGCTGTGGCATATAATCTTGCAGAAGCAATCTCTTTATCTGTATTAAATTCTTTTTCAAATACAGGACATGCAGTTTCATCATCTGCGAAATCATGAGTGATCATTTCAGCTTTAAATTCTGTATGATCGAATAGTGCTGTTTCAAATGTCATTTTACCTTTTGCCTGATGTTCATGATTATCCACAACTTCTACTTCAACATGATAAAGTGTTTCTGAAAGAAGTGCATCACCTCTATATTCAACGAGTACTGACTGTGATGATTCAACAACACCACTATCAAATACAACAGTATCTCCATTCTTTACTACAATATGATAAGACTTCTGTACTGTATCATTTTCTTCTGAATTTATTTTCCATGAAAATCTTGGTTTTAATGCAGTAATACCAATAGGATTCACTCTGTATTCTGTTCTTAAATCATATAATTTCATATTATTTACCTACTCTTTCTTAATAGACCATTAGGCAGAATGAAATCATTCTGCCTACAAGTCTTTTATTCTTTTGTAGCTTTTCTTTCTGCGATTGTTTTCTGGATATCTCCCATCTTTGCTTCTAAGTCGAACTTACAAGTTAAGATAAACATTGCGATAAACATGATAAGTGGGAGCACGAATGAGAATGTGAAGATGGCATATTTAGTTGCAGTTGTTGCCACAGCCATAGTTGCTTTGTAACCTGCAATAGCTAAACACCAACCTACTAAAGAAGCACCAATACCGTTCGCAATCTTCATACCGAAGCTGACTGCACTTGTAGAGCTTGCAACCATTCTTACACCGTATTTATATTCGTTATAATCGACTGACATTGAAGTCATTACACCAAGTAAGCACATCATTGGAATGTTTGCGAATGTATTAACACATCCCATAGCCGTATTAAACCAGAAATGATATGGATTGATGAAACGTACTGCGTTAGCGACAATTCCTAAGAAGAAAGTCACTTTTAATGTTTTTGTCACACCTAATTTCTTGATCATTGGACCAACAAGAATGAATCCAAGTAATGTAGGAATCATACCGATAGCACCTAAGATACCTACTAAGTTGTCATTACCATAAATCCACTTACAATAATATGTACCTGAACTGTTAGCTAGACCATAAATAATATTTGAGAATAAGTTAAGGAATAAGATAATAACCCAATACTTGTTGTGGAATAACTTATTGATAGCTTCCTTGAATGGAACTTTTTCTTCTTCTTCAGCTTCTACAGCTTCTTCCTGAATTTCCTGTACTTTATTTTCTTTACCACGTTCTACTGGAGTTTCTCTAGCGAATAAGTAACAAATCAACATTGCAAGAATAATTAATAGACCAAATGCAACACCAAACTTAACCCATGCACTCTGTGTACCACCAAGCATATTAGTGATTGGCACTACACCAATTGCGATAACCATACCTGAAACATATCCTGCAGCAGATCTCCAGATACCCATAGTTCCACGTTCTTCCTGGCTGTTAGTTCTTACAATCTGAAGTGAACCGTAAGGGATACAGATAGCTGTATAGAATACTGCAGTTAATAGAACGTTAGTTAATAACATGTATGCCACCTGCACCATGCTGTTTCCTGCTGGTACTGTGAATAATAATGCGATTAATACACCTGCAGGGATACCTGCTTTAAGAAGCCATGGACGATATTTTTCTTTACCTGGCTTAGTATGGTCTACAATGTAGCCCATGATTAAATCTGTAAATGCATCAAAGATTTTTGCGATTAAGAATACTGTTGCAACAACACCTGCTGCCATTCCAACTTTGTCAGTATAGAAATATGTTAACTGACCAATTAAACCACTGATTGCGTTTAATGCAAACTGTCCTAATGAATCGGCAAAGTAGTCACTTAGACGCATGACTTTCTGTATGCCGAACTTATCCTTTCCTAAAGGTTTTCTACTCATTGTTTTTCTCCTCCTATTTATTGTTTACACTATTATTTAGTGCTTCAACCATTTGTTCCAACATTTCACGTTTAATACCAGGTACAAAGCTTAGTAACTGTCTAAGTGGCATGCCTTCCATCATAGCTGCCATCATTTCCTGATTGACTACACCTGAGTCATCATTTTCCTGTGCCTCTGCCATTTCGACTGCACCCTGATTCTGTGCCATACCCTGCATGAATGGACCCATAACTACCTGTGCATCAGGATCTGTCATCAATTCACCAAGGCAAGTATTTAATGAATATGTTTTAGGTAATTTCTTAGTTGAATGAACAAGTACTTCAGTTTCTAATACCATATCATCCGCATTTTCACCAATCATGATCTTGTATGTACCTTCTTCTACATGCCAATCATGAATTAATGTATTCCAGTAAGCAAATGCTCTATCATTTAGTTCAAATGTCACTGTCTTTTCTTCACCTACATCTAATTCAACCTTATCAAATGCACGTAATTCTCTGACTGGTCTGACTAATTCAGTCACTGGAGCTGATACATAAAGCTGTACAACGGCTTTACCTTTCATATTTCCAGTATTCTTTACTTTTACACTTACAGTTAACTGATCAGTATCGTTCATTTCTGACTTATTGACTGTTAAATCACTGTATTCAAATGTTGTATATGAGAGCCCATGTCCAAATGGGAATGCTGTCTTCATTTCTTTAGAGGTATAATAACGATATCCAGTGAAGACACCTTCCTGATAATCTGCATGATCAAATCCCTTACCATATGTTAAGTAACATGGTGTATCAGATAACTTTAATGGGAATGTTTCAGCTAAGTGTCCTGAAGGGTTTTCTTTACCAAATAAGATATTCACTGTTGCTTTACCTACAGCTTCACCACCAAGATATGCTTCTAGGATTCCTGATACTTCATTCATCCAAGGCATAACTACTGGTGAACCATTGTGTAATACAACAACAACATTCTTCTGAACTTCTAATACTTTTCTTACTAATTCATTCTGACAATTTGGTAAGTTGAGATGTTTTCTATCATAACCTTCTGATTCAAAGCTATCTGGAAGTCCGATGAATAGTACAGCAACATCTGCTTCCTGAGCAGTCTTCACTGCTCCCTGTAACTTTTCATCAATCTCATCTTTTACATCATCGTAACCTGCCGCAAATGTCACATCTGCTAGACCTTCAACTGCTTCTAATGCTGATTCTACTTTCCAGCTATTAATGTGTGAACTTCCTCCACCCTGATATCTAGGAGACTTAGCATATTTACCAATGAATGCGATTTTCTTAGAAGCATCAAGAGGTAAAATATTATTATCGTTCTTAAGTAATACCATGCATCCTGCTTCTACTTCAGCTGCAGTTTCATGATCCTTTTCATAATCAAATACAGCAGTTTCATCACGATTTTCAGTATATTTAAAGATAATGTTTAAGATTCTTTCACAAGTTGTATCTACAACCGATTCATCCAATGTACCATTTCTTACTGCATCTACGATCATCTGGTCATTTTCATCACTACCATGAGGCATTTCTAAATCAAGACCAGCTTTTAAAGCTGTAATTCTATCATTGACTGCACCCCAGTCAGATACGACATAACCATCAAATCCCCATTCATCACGAAGAACTCCAGTTAATAATTCATGGCTATCACCTACGAATTCACCATTTACACGATTATAAGAATTCATTACTGTCCAAGGCTTAGCCTTCTTAATAGCCCCTTCAAATGATGTTAAATAGATTTCTCTTAATGTACGTTCATCCAAATCAGATGAGCTTGTCATACGACGTTTTTCCTGGTTATTCGCTACAAAGTGCTTTGCACTTGTTCCTACATTCTTGCTTTGTACACCTTCAATTAATGCAGCAGCAAGTTCAGATGATACAAGGGGATCTTCTGAATAGTATTCGAAGTTACGACCACATAAAGGAGAACGTTTAATATTCATTGCTGGACCAAGGATTGTGCTTACATTCATAGCCTGACATTCCTGACCAATTGTTTCTCCCTGCTTGCGAATCAATTCTCTATCAAAGCTTGATGCAGTTGCACATCCTGCTGGGAAGCATACTGCTTTTTCACTTTCATTGATTCCTAAGTGATCTCCTCCTTCTGCCTGTTTTCTTAAACCATGAGGACCATCAGTGACCATTACTGATGGGATTCCTAATCTTTCTACACCCTTCAAACGCCAGAAGTCAGCACCAGAACACATGCCTGCTTTTTCTTCTAGAGTCATTTGAGAGATTAATTCAAGTAACTTTTCTCTTTCCATTTTTTCCTGTCTCCTCTTTCTTAGTACACTTGAATTATAGATTTTATGCGCTTTCAATTATTTCAAAATTTCACTTTTTTATATTTATTTATACTGAAATAATGTAATTTTGTTTGACTTTGTGTTTTTTGTTCATTACCATTACTGTAATGGGTATCATTTAATTATATAAAAAGGAGGACAATTATGACATCAGAATATAATATAGAGAACTTTCTAAAGATGTATTATATCGACTCGAATATTCCTATGTATCTCTATGAAGAAAGAAAATGTACAGTATCTGTTCCATCACAGACATCTTTAACTTATCCTCCACAGAAATATGTTGATATGCTGGATTCAAAAAAGGAGACAATATCCTACTTTACAACTAAAGAAGGCATTTCTTATGGTTATGTCTACTGCAAAGAAATGACACAAAAGTATACATATATTATACTAGGGCCTATTTCTGGTGTACCTTATTCTCAAAGTGCTTTAAGTGAAATGCATCGTGATTATGTGATTCCTAATGAATCTAGGGATGAATTCAAGCAGTTCTTAATGAAAATACCGCATATTTCTAGAATTTCATTTATTAGAAAATTGATATTCATCAATTTCTGTCTAAATAAAGAAATCATTACACCTGAAAATTACATGAACAATAATAATTCTTCAGAAATACAGTCTGAACTTAAAGAAACACGTTATGATAAAAAAGAGAACTTTATGTATAATAGATCCTATGATTTAGAAGAGACTATATTAAATATAGTACGTCAAGGAGATTTAGAAGGATTAAAATCACTGCAGTTAAATGAAGAAGAATTTAATACAGGAATTAATGGAGATGGTGCTGTTCAACAGTTAAAGAATAATATACTTATTAGTACAACACTTTATACACGTGCAGCGATCAGTGGTGGTCTTGATTATGATACAGCTTATGAATTATCTGATTATTTTATTCATGCGACTGAACAGACAAATGATTTTGATAGCTTACAGGAATTATTATATAAAGCCTGTTATACATTTACCCAGAAGGTGGCAGAGTCACAGGTACCTGTGACTTCAGATGCACGTATACAAAAAGCTGTGCAGTTTATTATTCAGAATACAAACCAGCGTATTACTGTAGGTGATGTGGCTGATTATGTTGGATTTAGTAAATCTTATTTATCTGCTTATTTTAAAGATACGCTCGGATTTAAGATTAGTGATTTCATTCTAAGATGTAAGTTAGAGGAAGGACGAGATCTTCTTCGTTTTACAGATAAATCTATTACGACTATTAGTACTTATTTATGTTTCTCTAGTCAAAGTCATTTCCAGACTACCTTTAAGAAACAATATGGAATGACACCTAAAGAGTATAGACGTCAAAACTCCTGACTAAAATAGTCAGGAGCCTTTTTAATTGATCGATGTTTTTAGTAACATGCTTCTTTCCAATTTCATAATAGGAACTGTTTTATCTTCTTTACTGCATCTAGATAAACAATAACCCCAGCCATGATACGTCCCTACAAGTTCAGTACAATCTTTCTTGTTGTATTGTTCATAAGGTGCAAATAGGTCTTTAGTATTAAATGGACGTGTTGCATCCTTCACATTATTTATACATAACAATAATTCTGCAATATTGTTTTCTTCGTATCTGCTTTTTAAGTATTTCATCATTAAAGTAAGAATTCATTTTTCTTATATTATTGGCTGTTCCTGTTGTTCCTAATGAGTTGATATTTGCAGTATCAGGATTATTCTTATCATAGAATCTTTCACTATGATCATAGGTCCACTTAACAACTTCTTCTATATCAGTGAAATATGAATATTTCATTACCTAATCCTCCATAAGAGCTTTTAATTCATCTATATTTAACCTGTCTTCGTCATTTTTTACAGTTTCTTCCGCTTCGTTTAATTTCATAAGTAATTTCTTTTCTGCTTGGTTGCGTTCATAATCTTTAATATTCATAATAAAATGTCCTCTCCCAATTTGATTAAGAATTCTAGCAAAATATTCTACCTTGATTTAATCTTTTCAGTACTCCTATTATACATTACAACGATTCAAGATTTTACTTAATTTTTACAACATCCATCATTTCTGCCACATCTAATTACTATTTTTATCGTTCAAAACTAAGAAAAAAAGTTCGACTTTAATCGAACTTTTCATACTAAATCTATTATTCAAACTCAACAGTTCCAGTTGGTTTTGGTGTGAAATCATAAAGAACACGGTTAATACCAGGCACTTCATGAGTAATACGATCAGTAATATGTACCATTACTTCATGTGGAATTTCAGCTACTGTAGCTGTCATAACATCAGTTGTACATACTGCACGTACAATACAACACCATTCAAAAGAACGTTTTCCATCTTTAATACCAGTAGATCTGAATTCTGGTACAACAGTGAAATACTGCCAGATTTTTTCATCTAAACCATTCTTTGCAATTTCTTCACGTAAGATAGCGTCAGATTCTCTTACTGCTTCTAAACGATCACGTGTAATAGCACCAGGAACACGTACACCTAAACCTGGTCCTGGGAATGGCTGACGATATACCATACCATGTGGTAAACCTAATTCTTCACCAACAACACGTACTTCATCCTTAAATAGAATTCTTACTGGTTCTACTAATTCAAAGTTCATATCTTCAGGTAATCCACCTGCATTATGATGTGCTTTAATACCTTCTTCTGATTCTAATATATCAGGCCAGATAGTACCCTGTGCTAAGAATTCAATACCATCAAGTTTTCTTGCTTCTTCCGCAAATACTTCAATGAATTCTCCACCAATAATCTTTCTCTTTGTTTCAGGATCATCTACACCTGCAAGTTTATCTAAGAAGCGATCTGTTGCATCTACATATACAAGATTCGCATTCATCTGATTACGGAATACTTCTACTACTTCTTCTGGTTCACCTTTACGAAGTAAACCATGGTTTACATGGACACATACTAACTGCTGACCAATAGCTTTAATTAATAGAGCTGCAACTACAGAAGAATCAACTCCTCCTGAAAGTGCGAGAAGAACCTTCTTATCTCCTACCTGTTCTTTAATTAATGCCACCTGCTCTTCAATAAATGCCTGTGCAAGTTCTGGTGTTGTAATTCTTACCATATCAGCTGGGCGTCTGATTTCAGTAACGTTCATCAATGATTCCTCCTTTATTTTTAACTCATATCTATAAGATAATTTATCATATATCCGTTATTGACAGTATCTCCATTAAACCATTGCATAAATGCTCTGTTATACTCCAAACTTGCTGCTCCAATTGGAATTAATGAACACAAAACACATAAAACAGCAATACAAGTCAAAGC
>ERZ1026844.448-NODE-448-length-30930-cov-8.636308_pt1 | contig 30930 bp, 43 predicted proteins | sample MGYA00380152_ERZ1026844 | MGnify/ENA primary metagenome ERZ1026844 (study PRJEB33269, sample SAMEA4719788) | human gut metagenome | biome: human-associated habitat; feature: organic feature; material: feces | place: Cameroon | collected 2013-10 ... | reverse complement strand
AAACCTTGATTTTCCAGTGTTTTCAAAAGTATCGTTATCTAACGTCAGCTTTTGACCGTCCCGGATTTTTGGCAATGATGAAAGAAGTGGAAGCTGGGAATGTGGAGTACCTGTGTATCAAGGACATGAGCCGCATGGGTCGTGACTATCTGAAAGTCGGTCAGATTATGGAAATCCTGCGTCAGCGTGGCGTTCGCCTTATCGCCATCAATGACGGCGTAGACAGTGCCAGAGGGGACGATGATTTTACCCCTTTCCGCAACATTATGAACGAGTATTACGCCAGAGACACCAGCCGTAAAATCCGTTCTACTTTCCAGTCCAAGGGCAAGTCCGGCAAGCACCTCACAGGCACGGTCATTTACGGCTGTAATCTCTCAGAATAATTGACACAAAGAGACATCCGGAGAGGGACGTAGAGAGTTGATGCGGGAAAGGGCGGGAAAGCCCGGTTTTACTAGGGATTTGGCGGTTTTATAAAGAGAAAAAATGAGAAGTTGTGACAGCGATTCTGAGAATTCTGGTGTTGCAACTTTTTTTAATGCAAGTTATCCACATTTTGGTGGAAAATTGAAAAGACAAATGCCCGGAAACGGCTTAAAATCAACGTTTCCGGGCATTTGCCATGTGTCAGAAAGGACTAAATAACGAATACAAGATGATTGTATCAAGTGCAAGTGAAAGTGTAAATAGGGTGCGCGTTATAACGGGGCGTTACAGCGTTACAGAAACGTTACAAGCATTTAGGGAAGAAACGCGGAAAGCCTTGAAAAATGGGCATTTCAGAGGAAAACGACACTAAAAAAATGGCGTTACAGCGCGTTACTGAACCAGTCAAATCGTGTAAAAAAAGTTGGTTGAGCAATGCGACAAAATAGGACATTTATAATAAGGCTGTCGCATTGCCCTATTTATGCGGGTTTCGGGCATTTTTAAGGGAAATAATTTCTTAAAAGCAATGCGACAAAAATCGGGTTACAAATAACCCTAAAAAGCCCAAAAGCCGTGGTGAGCAATGGGACAAAATAGAACATTTATAATAAGGCTGTCCCATTGCTCTGTTTATGCAGGTTTCAAGCATTTGGGGGCAAAAGAATCCCATAAAAGCAATGGGACAGAAAAAGGGTTATAAATAACCCAAAAGGACATAAAAATCAGCCCACCATGTTATTGTTTTCTGCAATGGTCAATTCGGACGATTTTATATTTGTGCCTCTTGTCTTGTGAACCTTCCGGAGTTTTATTTCTACCAATCCTAGGAGTTCTTCCTGCTCATCTTCAGGAAGTTCACGGAACCCCTCAAGTAACAGTTCTTCATTTTTGGAGATGACAGAATTCTTCATATTTGAGGAAACTCCTGTTAATAACCACTGTACATCACATTTTAGCACTTGAGCAATTCTATAAAAGAGTATAATTGAGGGGACATTTGAACCATTTTCAATTCGACTCAAGGCACCGGAACGAATACCACACATGTTAAATATGTCTGTTTGTGTGAGTTGCAATTCCTTCCTTCTACTTTTTATTCGTTCTCCAATACTTTCCATGTTTATTTCCATATAAACCTCACTTTCCCTATATTTGGAGAAATTTCCGTAAATCCGGAGATAAACATATTGACATTCTTCAAATTTACAGATATACTCCTTATAGGGTTAAAAATAAACCACTCAAAAAAATAACATATCCCAGTGATTTTCTCAATCACTAAAATATCGCTCGATAGGTGGAATCCCACCACGGGAAGAACTGATGTCGCAGCCAGAACTTCTCGCCTATATTTTAGCACAAGCGGAGGGGAGTGTACAGAAATGAGAATCGCAGAACTCTCCAAAACAAGTCACCCGGTTCAGGGTAGTTAGAAATGGAACTGTTCAACGGCAATGAAGGAGGAAAGATATGAACGAAATGGAATGGCTGAGTGAGAGAGAAGAAAAGACTCTCTTATTCTTAAAAACGCATGAGGACGCAGTGAAGAGCCTGATGGAAGAACTGGAAGTGATTCGTAAACTAAAGGCAATGGTTAGAACCAAGCGGGAGTCGAAGTTCGCTGGAAACACAGGAAATGGAGTGGAGAGACATCCATACGGACCTCTGCCAGAGGCTGAGAAACAGGGTCTGACAGAGGAAGAAATTTTTCAAAAAGAGTATAGCTTATATACATGCTAGTCATGTGGTACTTGCGTGCAGAACATTCGCTGGGGAGCTTACATTCGTACTCGCTGGTAACACAATCCACTTCGGTTTTAGAGGAAACAAGTTTCCACTTAATCTTGAAGTTCTCAAGGGAAGTAACCACGGAAATCACCCCCTTTCGGGCTTATGATAAAAAGCCTTGCAATTATTGTAACACGGGAAAAAAGAGAGGGGAATAGAAACAAACTGAAAAGAAAACCACCAGAGGAGCAGAGCTCCCCTGGTGGCAGCATCATTAAATGATGCAATAGGAAATAGATTCCTTTTGTGGTGAAACCACTTTAGTCATGTGGTACTTACGGGGATGGAATTGCTTTGGAAGGGCGCATTCATACTCGTTAGTAACACAATCTACTTCAGTTTTAGAGGAAACAAGTTTCCACTTCATCTTGAAGTCATCAAGGGAAGTAACCACAGGAATCACCCCCTTTCGGGCTTTAGAAAAAGCCTACAGACATTGTAACACAGGAAGGGAGAGAATGTTACTTGTATTTAGAATGGATGTGTGCATCCTGCACACACAAAGACTACTGCCCGGCGGCATCTAAGAAAGAACACTGGTGCGGTAATCATATAGGAAGGATAGGTATGGAAAACAAAGAGGATGTGATGAATGCACTTTAATAAAGGCGGTGATGATTTGAGGGCATCGAGGAGCTACTCAAAGTTAGGAAAACAGATTAAGAAGAAACTGATAGACAACGACATGACGGCTGCTCAGTTGGCGCAAGCCCTCGGAACCACACCACAGTATCTGAACAAGATACTTCACGGCGAGCGGAGCGGCGAGAAGTATATTGAGAAAATCAGACAGATTCTGGACATGGCAGCGTGAGAGGAGTGAGAAGATGGCAGAGGTTTATGTGACGCTCAACGAGGCTGCAGAACTGGAAGGCATTCCGTATAAAACAATAGCAAGAAGAACGCAGAGAAACAGGGAAAATTTTGATATCAAAACCGAGAAGTCGGAAATTGGAGGAAAAGAGGTTGTGTTTGTGGCAGTTTCTTCCCTATCCAAAAAGGCGAGGACTGCCTGGAAGGAGAGGGAGAAGTTAAAGACAGCTATGGAGTCCCCGGTTCCGGAGGCAGACCAGACGGAGGAAATGCCCTGGTACACCACGGAAGATGTGGACTGGTTCATTGCCCATCATAAGAAAGAGTGGTACAAAGCCATGGAGCTGGGCAACCATATCCGAGAGTTTTTGGACTATGGCGAGACCGGGAAGACCGAGTTTGCGGAGGAGTTTGCCCAGGAACGCCTGGGAAAAGGAAAGCGGACACTGTACCGGTACACGAAGGCATACCAGGAGGCATCTGCCTGGGCGGACAGGCTGCATAAGCAGGACGGCGGCAATTATGAGTTTTTCAAAGTCCTGTGCCTGTGCAGAAAGCCCAAAGAGGCAGGAACCTTCCCCAGCTTTACCCCGGAGGTCAGGCAGGTCATCAAGAATATCTGGTTCAACAAGGACTTTGCAAGAAACCAGGGAACCAGGGAAATGCTCTACGACAAGCTCCAGGCGGTGGCAGCCATCAACCAGTGGGAGAAAATCCCATCCTACCAGTCGGTTACCCGCTATATCAGCTACCTCATGGAGGATGAGGGGATGCGGAATGCCTGGTATCTGGCAAGCCGGGGCGAGCGGGAATACAAAAACAAGGTCATGGTCAAGGGAGAGCGGAATGCCCATGACCTCCAGGTCATGGAGGTGGTGATGGGTGATGAGCATACCTTTGATGTCTGGGTGGCATACACCCATCCCAATGGAAAGGTAACCGCCATCAAGCCCCATCTGGTGGCATGGATAGACATCCGGAGCCGGAGAGTCCTGGGGGATGTGATGTGTAAGGATGCCAACAGTGACATCTTAAAACAGTCCCTGTTAAAACTGCTCTACCAGGATGCGGGGAGCGTCCCCCAGTACATCTATATTGATAACGGCAAGGACTATACCGCTAGGAACATGACCGGGTATGACCGGAATGACCGGCAGAGGATGGAGTTTGACGATGCCTCCAAAGGCTTTTATAAATCCATTGGAATCGAGGACTTCCACCGGGCGCTGCCCTACTATGCCTGGACAAAAGGACAGATTGAGCGTCTGTTTGGAACGGTCTGCCGCCAGTTTAGCAGATGGTTTACCAGCTACACAGGAACCCTGACCGGGTCAACCACCTTTGCAAAGGTGGATAAGGACATCCAGGGGATGCTGGAACGGGGGGAGCTGCTGACCATGGAGGAGTTTTATGCGAAGTGGTCACAGTGGTTACATGAGGTCTATGAGGTCAGGGAGAGCGCAGTCCTCAAGAGGCAGGGGGAGAAGTACCGGACACCGCTAAGCTGTTTTGAGAATGCCGAGCGGTATGATAAGCCCTGTCCGCCAAAGAGTTACGCTACGGTCCTGATGATGAAGTCTGAGCGGTGCTTTGTGCGGAATGTGGGCATCAAGCTGGGAGGCTATACCTACCGGTCAGACGAGCTGTGTGATTATATCAACAGCTACGTGGATATCAAGTATGACCCCCACGACATGGCAACAGTCTATGTGTTCCGGGACGGCAGACAGGTGTGCGAGGCGTACTCCCAGGAGCTGATGGTCTTTGCCTCGGAGAACGGCGTGGAGCAGAAAGCCCTCAAGGAGCATCTGGGCAGACAGAAACGCCAGATAAAGGCAGACCGAGAGAAGCTTCGTGAGGCAAATGTTCCGTTTACAGAACTCAATGACCAGTATGTAGGCTTTAACGAGACTACCGGAGGCATTGACCTGATGATAGGCGCAAAGCCGGAGAAGAAAGCGGCAAAGGTGGTGGCACTGCCCACAGACCGGACTTACCAGAACGGATTCCGGGGAGCCCCGAAGAAGGACGAGCCGGAGGAGGATAACGCGTATATCAATAAGAAGGCAGAGGAGGCCCTTAAGGCGTTAAGGGCGTTATAATCAGAATATTTGTCACAGAACAGAAAGGATGAAGAAGATGGCATTAGCGAATACATATACAGTGGAAAAACCGCTCCGGGAGCGGGTGACAGAGATCCTGGCAGAAATGAAGATGAACAAGGCAGAGCTGGCAATGCGCCTGCATTTTTCCCGCTCCGCAATCAGCCAGTACCTGAACGGTAAATATAACTCCAACCCGGAGGAAATTGAGAAAGCCCTTTCCGGGTTCGTGAAGGAATATGAGGAGTACATCCGGGAACAGGCAGGGGAGGCAGAGTACAGGTCACAGGCTCCTTCCGGCATCAGACCAAAGATGGCTTACTTTGAGTCCAGGGACTATGTGCAGACCATCGGTGTCTGCAAGTCCTGCCAGGAGAACATGGCACTGGGCATCATCGTGGCAAAATCCGGGTATGGCAAGACCCATGCCTTAAAGAAATATGCCAGGATGCCGCGGGTTGCCTATATCGAGTGCGACGACACCATGGCGTGTCGTGACCTGGTGGAGGCGATTGAGATACAGATTGGCATGCCCAGGGGTTCCGGTGGGACTATCTGGAGCCGGGTCAACCGCATCCGGGACTTCTTTAACGCCAATGAGGGGTATCTGCTCATCATTGACGAGGCGGACAAGCTCATCAATAAGTACACCCAGAAGAAGATGGAGATTATCCGGGGCATCTTTGACCAGTCGGATGTCGGCATCGTGATTGCCGGGGAGCCGAGACTGGAGGCAGAGATTAAAGGGAGCCTGACACGGTTCGCCAATCGGATGGACTTCTACTATAAATTAAAGGGACTGACGGCACAGGAGGTCAGGTACTACCTGGAAGGCTACGAAGTGGATGAGGCTGCCATGCTGGAGTTTATCAGCCGGGCAACGAACACCCAGACCGGATGTTTCCGTCTCTTAGACAGAACCTTAAACAATGTCCTCCGCATCCTGAAAGAGAGTGGGCAGACCCAGGTTACCATGAAGGTTGTTAATCAGGCATCCAGCATGATGATGCTGTAAAGGATGGTGGCGTGCATGAAAAAGTGGATGATCGTTTTTACAGTGTTTGTGCTGGTCTTGATTCCGGGGATGCCGGTGAAAGCCGGGCAGGAACCGGCGCCTAATCCCATTCCGGTGGATGCGGAAGATACCTGGATAGCAGAAGAGTACAGGCAGTACTGCAGGGAGATTGGACAGCGGTATAACATTTGTCCGGAACTTTTGATGGCGATGATCGAGCAGGAAAGCTCCGGGAACCCGGAGGTGGTGTCAAAAGGCGGCGATACCGGGCTTTTACAGGTCAATGCAAAGTGGCACGGTGACAGGATGAAGAAACTGGGAGTCACAGACCTGACGGATGCCTACTCCAATATTCTGGTGGCTGCAGATTACCTGCATCAGCTGTTTGAGGAGAACGGGGATGACCTGTATCTGGTGCTTATGAAATATAATATGAAACACTCCCGGGCAGAGGAACTGTTTGCAGCAGGAATCTATTCGGACTATGCGGTGGACATCGCAGAACGTTCCTGGGAACTGGAAGTGATCCATGAGAAGGAGGAAAGCCATGATTAGAAAAATAGTGTTGGAAATGGAGGCGGAGGGGTCGGAGAGTCTTGCGGAACAGATCACCCGGATGATGCTAGACAGGGTAGACTTAAGCGGGGAATTCAGCTTACAGCAGGAAATCATTCCGGAAGATATTTCCGAGAAGAAAGTGCCGCGGATGCCGGAAGTGCTTTATGAAAAGAAGGAGCTGCAGATCCCTTCCTTCCTGCAGAAAGGCTTCATGAGCCAGCAGGAAAAGGGAATGCGGGAGGCTCTCTATAAAAAACAGGAAGGAGAGAAAAATTATGGCTAATCCAACCATCAGGATGCTGTGGGGGCTTGCCAAGTCACAGGAACTGTGCCTGACGGATGAGGAGCTGCATCTGCTGGTATCTGCCCACACCGGGAAGGACAGCATCCGCTCCCTTAATAAGCGGGAGCTGGGAACCATGGTGGGAGTCCTGCAGAACATGAAGGATTCCTCTGCCAGGGCGGCAAGGAGCAAACAGAAACAGTCCGGCAATGCAGCCACGGTGAACCAGCGGAAAAAGATTTATAAGCTGGCAGAGGAACTGGGCTGGGAGAAAAAAGCAAGGGTAAATGGAATGTGTAAGAAGATGTTTCAGGTGTCAAGTGTGGAATGGCTGAATTATCAGCAGTGTTCCAAATTGATCGAGGCATTAAAGAGCATGGCAGAGAGACAGAAGGAGGAACAGCACCGGTCAGGAAAGATTGCCCTGGCTGATAATTTACGAGAGGGAGGAGCGGGTTGCTGTGGCGAATCATAAACGACTGACCAACAGGGAAAAGCAGGAAAGGGCTGAATTCAAGAAGAGGATGCAGGAGAAAGGCGTGCTTCCTCCAGATAAGCCGAAACTGAACCGTAAGAAATTCGTTGAGGAAGCAAGGAAAGAGTGGGATGGAAGAAGCAGGGACTGTTTTATATGGGAGTTTTACCTTATCAATGCCATCTCATACATGCTGGGGCAGAGGGAAGGGAGAAACCTGAGGGTTTCTCTTGAAGCGGTAGGCGTTGCCAAAGCATTGAAGATTGCCGTCAGGCTCCACGAGTTTCATGAAAAGCTGAAAGTGGAGGGAAGGGATCAGTACCCTGTCATGGAGGAGTATGAGTATATCAAGGATATACTGGACGCGTAAAGGAGGAAACGCATGAGAAATGGATACAAGAAGCTGACAAGCCACGGCTCTGTCAGCATCCCGGTAGCAATGAGAAGGGATATCGGGCTTCAGGGCGGAGACCCGATGGAGGTGTCGCAGGAGGGTGGGAACATCGTCATCAGACCGTACACACCCAGATGCGTATTCTGCGGGACTGCGGAGGGCATCACAGTAATGGAAGGCAGGGGAATCTGTCCGGCATGTGCCAGGAAAGCCCTTGAGGAACTGAAAGGAGGACAATAATGGCGGCATATAAGGACATGGGGGATGCCCAGTTAGTAACGGAGGCGGTAAGGCTTGACCAGGAACAGAAGGAGTGCAAAGCAAGGCTGGACACGGTAAAAGCAGAACTGCAGAGCCGGGGACTGCGTCTCATCGAGGACAGAAATGTCAAGCTGGTCAAGTTCTATTCCACGGAAGGAAACGCAGCGGTCATGGACAGCCAGCAGATGGATGTCTTAAATCCGGACAGACTCAAGGAACTGCTTTCGGAAGGCGTCTGGAAAAGTAAGGTCAAGGAATCGACCGAAACGAAATATAAGTACGACACCAAGCTGGAACAGATGCTCAAAGCAGTTTTTACCGGCGATTATACCTTTGAGTATACTTTGGCGGACTTTTTGGATGAAATGTCAGTAAAGCCGGATGAAAAGCAGAAAAAACTGCTGATGAAGAAGTTAAAAGGCGATTATGCCAAAGACCAGGCGACTCTGCTGAGCGTGTTAGGATTCCAGGATGAGGACTCTGCCCCGGATTTTGATGTGGAACTCTACTATATTTACCGCATCAAGAACGGGGAGCTTATCAAGTCCTTCCTTCCAGAGGAGGGGCTGATGGAGACGCTGGAGAAGATTAAGAAGTGTCTGATTGTGGACACCAAAACGAGTATTACCATTGATTACGAAAAATAGGAGGGAAACGCGATGAGTGAATTTTCGAGCGAGGCGAAGAAGGCAGGACTGCAGGAGCCGGAAAAAGCGGTGGAAGAGATGACGGAGGAGGAACGGAAAGCATTCCGGACATCCTTTGACCCGGACAGCATGGGCTTTGATGGAGCCGAAGGAGTAGAAGAAGAGGAGGACAACGATGGCGAACAAACCGCAGATCAACAAGCTGATAACCAAGATTAACTTTAGTGATACGAACAGGGATTCCGGACAGATCAAGTACCTGGTCAAACATTATGTAGGGGCGTCTGGCGGCGCAGAGGCAAACTGCCGGTATTTTTATAGTACATACCGTGGAGCCTCCGCCCATTTCTTCATTGGGCATAACGGAGAAATCTGGCAGTGCGTGGAGGAAAACGATACTGCATGGCACTGTGGGGCAAAGAAGTATAAACATAAGGAGTGCAGGAACTCCAACTCCATCGGCGTGGAGCTTTGCGTCAAAAAAGATAAGAATGGGAAGTGGTACTATACCGAGGAAACCAAGAAGGCAGCCACGGAACTGTTTGCTTACCTGATGGATAAGTATGGCATTGACGAAAGCCATGTCCTGCGTCACTATGATGTCACCGGAAAGGTGTGTGGTGAGCCGGATGTGCGTGCCGGAAACAAGGTGTGGGGTGAATTTAAAAAAGCAATCGCTCCTTATGGAAAAGGAGACAGTGCTGGCTCCCTGCCCAATGAGAGTGTTCCTGTAGTGCCAGCTCCCGGCGTGCCTTATCAGATTAAGACCACCTGTGATATCCTGAACATCCGCAGTGGAGCCGGGAACAGATACCGTGTGACGGGCAGGATTGCGGAACCGGCATCCAGGAAGAACATTTACACCATTGTCGAGGAAAAAAACGGATGGGGCAGATTAAAGAGTAATGCGGGATGGGTGTACTTAAAGTACACAGCCAAAGTATAGAGGAACAGCAATGGATGAGAAAATGTTGGGAGAGCTGGTGGGTGAGACCCGGCTGGAAGACATCGCAGAGCGCTACCGGGACATTGTCGCTATTGTGGGCATTGAAAAGTTTGTGGAACTCAGCAATTATGCCCGCGGGGACGAAATCTATTTCCCCAAAGTGGAGAACATAGTCAGCCCCGCGCGGAACCGGCGAATCAAAAAGGAATACAACGGTTTTAATGACAAGGAACTGGCAGACAAGTATAACCTTACCATTAAGCAAATCTGGAACATCCTGAAGGATGAGCCGCCAGCCGGACAGATGACCATTGAGGAACTGCTTGCCGGGATGCAGTAAATTATCTGCATAACTGGTCGAGAGATACGTTGAGCGCATCCGCCAGCCTGATGAGCGTGGAGACCCTTCCGTCTCCACGCTTTTCCAAATCTTCGATGGTGCGGACTGCCACACCAGAGAGGCGCGACAGTTCCGGCACGGTTAAATTGTTTGCTTTTCTTACTTCTCTTAGGTTCATAGGTTGAATCCTCCTAAAATAAAAGGTGCCATAGTACAGCCAGGAGAATAACTGGCAGTATTGTGAACAGAATACGGATGATGAGACCGGCGGTCTCCTGGAACAACTCTTTCCACTCTTTCATGTTGTATTCTTGAGGGGATTGTGTTATTTTAGTAGTAGGGAAGGGGCTTTCGCCCCATCCGCTACTTGGATAAACAGTAGATGATGAAAAGTATCACGCCTAGCAATGAGGATACTTTCCAGGAGAGCTTGATGAGCTGGTCAAACAGTTTATTGAGCTCTCTCACTACATCCGTCATCTTTCTGATTTTCTCCCTCAAGTGTATCACCTCCTTACAAGTATTATAATACCACGTAAATACGTGGTTGTCAACATAAAAGTGCCGATTTTATGCGGTTTTCGGAAAATATTTTCCGAAAATGCTTTCCCTAAAAACTTCATAGGAAACTACCTATAATTAGGTCATGACTTAGCAGTCATGACCTTTTTTTTGTTGCCCGGCAAAGGAGGATAAAACAATGACGGAATTATTGACAATGATGGGAGTTAAAAATGTGGGAGTGGCAGTGACGGCACTGTTGATTTTTTTAAGTGTGTGCGCAATTCTCACTGCACTGGTCACGGAGGCACTAAAAAGCATCAGGAGCATTAACAAGCTCCCCACGAAAATGGTGTGCTACATCGTGGCAATCGTACTCACCACACCGGTGATGTGCGCGATGCTTGCCTACATGAAGATGCCGATTGAGTGGTACATGGTATTCGGTTCCTTCCTGGCGTCCTTTATCGTGGCAAAAGTTGCCATGAATGGCTGGGATGATGTGGACGAACTTTTCCACCGGCTGTTCCGCACAAAGTAGGAGAGGGGGAACGGTATGGATTGGATCATTACCTTTCCCGATGTGATGGGGGCGGTCATCACGTTAGCACTGGGTATCTTTGGTTTCTTTGTAAAGCGCTGGATCAGCGGCTTGGAACAGGGAACCAAAGGACTGCAGGAGATGTTAAAAAGCACAACGAGTTCGCTTAATGAAAAAATTGGACAGGGCAACAAGGAAATCCAGGAGAAAATCCAGAAGAATGATGAGAAGGTAAACGAGCGAATCGACAAGCTGGAAGAAAAGACCGGCAGGGACATCCAGAACATCAAGCAGGAAATCAATGATATCAAAGGGGACTTTGCCACAACCTTCGTCCTCAGGGAAGACTTCTTCCGCTCCATGAACGGGGTGGAGGACAAAATAAAGAGCATGGACAGCAAGCTGGATAAGCTGCTGTTGATGAGCAAAGACAAGTGAGGTGAGAAGATTGACGGAAATGGAACAGGCTGAGGTTCGGCAGAACAAAGCAATCCGGGGCTATATCATCCGGTGCCTGGTCAAGGGGTTTAACAACACGGCACTGACCAGACAGATTTCCAATTCGATGATGGCGGCAGGGCTGATTGTGTCCCCCGACATCAGCAAGTATCTGGACTATCTGCAGGGCGCGGGCTACATCGAGTTTACCAGCGAGAGGGTGACCGCCTACACGGCGTATGCAAAAGACGCTGTGGTGAAACTCACCAAGGCGGGCATTGACCTGGCAGAGGGAACAACAGAAGATGCAGGAGTGGATGTCTGATGGCGAAAACGAGGACACGGACTAGGGTATCCTCCAAGATTGATGAACTGCCGGAGGAGCTGAAAGTAAAAGTAGATGTGATGCTGGCAGACACATCCAACACCTACGAGTATATCAGCCAGTACCTGAAAGGGGAGGGCTATGAGATATCGAAGTCGAGTATAGGACGGTATGCAATGCGGACAAACACCGCGACGCAGAGACTGCTTGAGGCACAGGCGCAGACGGAGCAGCTCATCCGGGTGGTCAAGGAAAACCCGGAGGCAGACTACACAGAGGCTGCCATCATGCTGACCATGAACGGACTGGTCAACAAGGTGGCAACTGCAGAGGAAGAATTTCAGGAGCTACCCTTAGATAAGGCGGGGAGGCTCATTGCATCCTTATCCCGGACGAAGGTTTATAAAGACCGGGTAAGGCAGGACATGAAAAAGAAGGCAGATATTGCCTTTAAAGAAATGGAAACCGAGATGATGAAAGTCATCAAAAACGATGAAAAGTCAGCAGAACAGCTGAAAGAAATCCTTACAAAGGCAAAGGAAAGGATGATGGAAGATGATTGACCTGGACGACTGGCTCAGGGAGCTGGATGAGGAACCGGACAGGGAGATAGTGAATCATAAAGCCTATCAGGAACAGCTTTTCCATGAATATGTCACCCGGAGTGGTGATAACCGGGGAAAACGGGAGGAACTTTTAAAAAGATTCCATTCCGGGGAACTCCTGACCGGAGAGAAAGGACTTCGGAAGGAACTGGCAGCTTTTGATCTGGGATATTTCGGCAGGGCGTACCTGTCCCACTATTTTGTCTGGAAGTCACCGGCTTTTCATGAAGAGCTGGATGCGATATGGGAAAGCAGTGTCATGAAATCAAAGAACCCGTTATCCAGTGCAAAGGAAATTGCCAGGATGAAGGGATCCCGGAACGTGATCGCAGCCCCGCGTGGACATGCGAAAAGCACCAACCTGACATTCAAGGATTCCCTCCATGCCACGGTGTACGGGTACAAGCACTATATCCTTCTGATTTCCGATTCCTCCGAACAGGCGGAAGGGTTCCTGGAGGAGATTAAGACGGAACTGGAGGAGAATGCAGACCTGATTGAGGATTTCGGCGTCTTGAAGGGGGAAAAGACCTGGAGGAGCAATGGCATTCTCACCAAAAATGACATCAAGATAGAGGCAATCGGCAGTGGCAAAAAAGTCCGTGGTCGAAAGCATAGGAACTGGCGCCCTGACCTCATTGTACTGGACGATATTGAAAATGATGAGAATGTCAACACGCCAGAGCAGCGAAAAAAGCTGAAGTCCTGGTTTGAGAAGGCAGTTTCAAAAGCCGGGGATACCTACACCGATATCGTGTATATCGGAACGGTACTCCATTATGATTCCCTTCTCAACAATGTACTCCATAACCCACGTTATCATGCGAAAAAATACAGGGCAGTTATCTCCTGGGCAACGAATCAGAAACTGTGGGACGCATGGGAGTCAATTTATATCAACCTTTTTAACGAGAACCATGAAGTCGATGCTCAGGCATTTTTTGAGGAACACCGTGAGGAGATGCTGGAAGGGACGGAGGTCTTGTGGGAGGACAAGCTTTCTTACTATGACTTAATCGAAATGAAGGTCACAGAGGGCGAGGCGTCCTTTAATTCGGAGTTGCAGAATGACCCGGTTGACCCGGACAACGCCACCTTTAATGAGGAATGGAATGACTATTACGAGCCGGAGCTGATGGACTGGAAAAGCCCGGAATTTATCTTTATCGGTTCAAATGACCCATCCCTAGGCAAGAACAAGAAATCCGATACCAGTGCCATTATTAACCTGGCACTGTCTATCAAGACGGGCTACATGTACGTGGTGGATGCCTCGATTGAAAAACGGAAACCGGATGTCATCATTGAGGATATCTTCCAGATGAGTCAGAGACTGAAAAGGGACTATGCCAAGGGCTTTTACAAGTTCGGCGTTGAGACGGTGCAATTTCAGTATTACTTCAAGGAAGTCATGGCTCATCGGTCAGTTGAGGAAGGAGAATACCTTCCCATCGAGGAGATACAGTCCTCAGCAAATAAGAAACTCCGCATTGAGTCCCTGCAGCCAATTATAAAAAATAAGTACCTGAAATTTTCCAAGGAACATAAGGCACTGCTAAAACAACTTCGAGAATTTCCCATGGGCAGGAATGATGATGGACCGGATGCCCTGCAGATGGCAGTCCAGCTTGCCCAGTCCGTCAAGGCAGTGGCAGCGAAAGTGTCTTATAAGTCCGTACTCAAGAGACGGTTGCGGATGGGAAAAGGAGCCTACTAGGAGGTGTGAGACAGCATGGCAAAAAAGAAAAAGAACCGGAACCGGGACAGAGGGATGCCTTTTAACCCGGATATGGATACCGGTGTAAAAAGACCAGTCACCGCAAGAGTGGCGGTGGGAGATGTCAATGACAAGTTTTCCGAGTATCCGTCCAACGGACTGACGCCCCGCAGACTTGCCCGTATCTTCCGGGCGGCGGATGAGGGCGATGTCCGGGCACAGATGGAACTTTTCGAGGAAATGGAGGAGAAGGACACCCACCTCTTTTCCCAGATGCAGACAAGAAAGCTTGCCGTGACGGGACTCGACTGGGAGGTACAGCCATTTTCTGAGGATGAAGTCGACAAGGAAATAGCTGACTTTATTTCGAAACAGATTAACGGCATCGAGAACTTTGACGTGATACTCATCGACATGCTGGATGCCATTGGAAAGGGCATCAGCATCCTGGAGCTTGCCTGGACGGTAGAGGATGGAAGAAATGTCATTGAGGACATTGCGTATGTCCATCCCAAAAAACTTGTATGGGACAGCGTTACGGATGAACTGAAGATATGCACGAAGGAATATCCCTCCGGCATCATCCTCCCGGAAAATAAGTTTGTGGTACACCTGTACAAAGCCAAGTCGGGACACACAAGCCGGGCAGGAATCCTGCGGGTTGTCTCCTGGATGTATCTGTTCAAGAATTACGACATTAAAGACTGGGTAAGCTTTTGCGAAGTCTTCGGGATGCCGCTTAGGCTGGGCAAATATGACGCATCAGCCTCAGAAGATGACAAGAAACAGCTTATGGAGGCTATCATCAGCCTGGGAACGGATGCCGCCGGAATTGTCCCCAGCTCCACGATGATAGAGTTCATCGAATCCCAGAAGACCACAAGCGTGGAAATCTATGAGAAACTTGCCCGTTACTGTGATGAACAGATAAGCAAGGCGATTCTGGGGCAGACACTCACATCGGACAGCGGTGGGGGCTCTTACGCCCAGTCTAAAACCCACAACGAGGTCAGGCATGACCTGACGGTGGCAGATGCCAAAGCCCTGGCGGTGACGATCAGGCGGGATATCATCAGACCGCTGGTGGAGTATAACTTCGGTTTTGATGCCAACATTCCTTTCTTTGACTTTGACTGCCATGAGGTGGAAGACCAGAAGGAAGTCGTTGAAATTTACAAAACACTTGCCTGTGACATGGGGCTGGAGATTCCAAAGAGCCACATCTATAAGAAGTTTAATATCCCGAAACCGGAAAATGGTGAGGAGGTTCTAAAACCACCAAGGGGTATGATGGCAGTCCAGGAGCCTCCAATGGAAACGGAGGAGCTGAAACTGAAACAGGAGGAAGGGGAGGCAGAACAGAGGCAGGTGGATGCCATCGTCTCCATTGCCAACAAGCAGGCACAGGATATCTTCCAGGAGATGCTGAAACCGATTCTCAACATGATTGACACAGCACCGGACATGGAGGAACTGCAGAAGGTGCTGAAGGATGAAAAAAAGCTCCGTGAACTCTACCAGGACATGGAGAGCCCGGAACTGGAAGACCTGATACAGCAGGGGATATACCTGTCTCACCTGGTAGGGAGGTCGATGGACGGATGAAGGTATCGTATGGACTGGCAAAGGATTTTGTTTTCCGGGAGACGGTGGCGTTTCTCAAGGGGAAAAAGCCACTGACAAGTGACGAATACCGGAAACTATCCAGTGAAAGCCGGGCAAAGGCTTTCACGGTGTCCGGGTATTCCAGCCTGGAAGTCCTTCAAGAGTTTCTGGACTGTCTGGCGAAAGCGGCAGAGGAAGGAACTACCAAGGAGCAGTTCCGGAAGGATATGAACCACTTTCTGGAGGAGCATGGCTATGAGGGAATCAATCCCTGGAAGAGTGACAACATTTTCCGGACGAACATGCAGACCGCCCTGAATGCCGGACATTACAAAAGCATGACGGATGCAACCACCATGAGGCTAAGACCTTACTGGATGTACCGGACAGCAGGGGATGGGAACGTGAGAGAGTCCCATGCTGTGATGGAGGGCAGGGTGTATCGGGCAGATGATCCGATATGGGATGTCTGGTATCCACCCAACGGATTCCGGTGCCGGTGCATGGTGGTGAGCCTGACCAGACAGCAGATGGAACGGAGGGGGCTCCGGGTTGAAACCCTTGCTCCCCACACGGTGGACTACTCCACCGGAGAAATCCTTCCTATGTTTCCGGATAAAGGTTTCTCCAACAATCCGGCAAAGTCGGTATGGAAACCGGACATGACCAACATATCCCCGGCACTGCAGAAGATATTCCGGGAGAGAAAGCCACCGGAAGACGAAGAAACGAAATGAGCGTTATTTAGACGGTAAAAGGTGCCTTGACGGGGAAATTTACCTTCGCCACCTTAGAGGTGCGTTATAACGCGTTATAACGCGGTTAGAAACCGTGAGAAAGAGGTAAGCAGACATGGCAAAGCTGATTGCATATGCCGGACAGGGTGTGGAGCTCTCCGGTGTGCCTACAGAAATCAAAATACTTCCCCTTGGAAGGGTGCATTCCCAGAAAGGGGACTTTACTGTGGATGAGGAGAGCTTTGAGCTCATCCGGAAACAGTTTAAGGACAGAAAACTTGACCTGGTCATTGATTATGAGCACCAGACACTGGCAGATGTGCAGGCTCCCGCAGGAGGGTGGATCAAAGACCTCTATAAAGGCGGGGATGCTATCCTGGCAAAAGTAGAGTGGACACCAAAAGCCGCGGAGTACCTGAAAAATAAGGAATACAGATACCTTTCGCCAGTCGTGCTGGTACGGAAAAAAGACCATAAGGCGACAGCGATACATTCTGTTGCCCTGACCAATACACCAGCTATTGATGGGATGTTCGCATTAGTGAATTCCCTTGATATAGATGATTTTGAAGGAGGAAAGACCATGGATTTAAAAGAACTGGCAAAATTGTTAGGACTTCCGGAGACCGCAACGGAAGGAGAGATCAAAAAAGCGGTAGAGGATGCTGCCAAAGCAGCAGAGAAGCTCAAAGAAATGGATGGAAAGAAGCCGGGTGAAGGAGATGGGAAGCCGGGAGATGGTGAACCGAAGCCTGAAGGGGCTGACATGGTGGCAAACAGCACTATCCTTTCCATGCTTGGACTGAAAGCGGATGCCAAGACCGAGGATGTGGCAGCTTCCATCATGGCTCTGAAGGCAGGAGCACCGGATACACAGGCTGAACTCCTTGCACTCAAGCAGCGTATGGCTGAAAGAGATGCAGATGAGGAGGTTCAGAAGGCATTGAAGGCAGGAAAAATCACAGCCGCACAGTCTGAATGGGCTAAGTCATACGCCCTGAAGGATATGGAAGGCTTCAAGGGCTTTGTGGACAAGGCTCCTGTAGTAGTTCCGCAAGGCAAGCTTGACCTGAAGGATGCTCCGGCAGTTTCCAACTCTGATGAGGTGGATGTAGCCATCCTCAAGAACATGGGCATCTCCATGGAAGATGTGAAAAAGTACAGCCAGAAGGAGGAGTAAGAGATGGAACGGACAGGAAATGAGCGAACAGGAAACCAGTTGCTGAATATCCCGGTAAAGGCAGGGGTGGAACTGACAGAGGGAACGATTGCCGCCATCGGGACGGATGGATATGCAGTGGAGGCAACAGCAGCTGCAGGGCTTTTGACTGCCGGGTGTGTCCAGAGATACTGTGACAACCGCAATGGGACAGACGGAGCGCAGACCGTCCTGGTAAAACGCGGAGCATTTGTGTGGAGGAATGATGGAACCATCAAGAAAACGGATGTCCTCAAGCCCTGCTATATCAAAGACGATGTGACTGTCAGCCTGACAGCAGAGGGTTCGAGCTTTGCCGGAATTATCCTGGAAGTGGATGATGACGGCGTCACTGTTGACATGATTGCCCAGTACAGGGAAACCGTAACCGGAAAATAGGAGGATTAGGAAAATGATTGTAAATCAGGCAAATTTACACGGACTTACTATGGGATATTCTACAGCGTTTAACAGAAGTTTTGATATCACGCAGTCCAATTACCAGAATGTTGCCACCGTGGTGCCCAGCAGCACCGGTGAGCAGGATTACAAATGGCTGGGTCAGATGCCCGGAATGAGAGAGTGGATTGGAGAGAGAGAAATCCAGGCACTGGCAGCGTATGACTATAGCATTAAAAACAAGAAATTTGAAATGACGCTTGGAGTGCCGAGAGATGATATTGAGGATGACAAATATGGAGTTTATACGCCCCTTTTCACAAGCATGGGAGAGGCTGCGGCGTTGCATCCCGATGAGATGGTCTTTGGTGTCATGATGAATGGGTTTAATGAGAAGTGCTATGATGGGCTGTCCTTTTTCAATGAGGCTCACAAGGTAGGCTGGAAGACTTACAGCAACCGAAGTAACGAGAAGCTTTCCCGTGAATCCTACATGAAAGCCAGAAGTGCCATTATGAGCATCCGGGGAGACCAGGGAAAGAGTTTGAAACTGGTGCCTGACCTTTTAGTCGTGTCTCCGGCAGAGGAGGAGATGGCAAGACTTATTTTGGAGGCAGACCAGATTGACGGCACCACCAATGTGCTGAAGGGTACGGCAAAGATTCTTGTCGAGCCCACTCTTGCGGAGCATCCCCACTATTGGTTCTTACTTTGCACCAACCGTTTTTTGAAACCGTTCATCTATCAGCTCCGTCAGAAAATTAAATTTGTATCACTGACAAAGGATACCGATGAGAACGTGTTTATGCGGGACGAGTACCTGTATGGGGCAGACGGGCGCAGCAACGCAGGATATGGATTCTGGCAGATGGCTTATGGATCTACCGGAGAAGTGGAAGCCCAGGGATAAGGAGTAAGTGATGGGATACTGTACCGTGGCAGAAGTAATGGAAACGATAAAGGATGACATGATGAATGCGATCATCGGGGACGAGTACATAGAGGATGAGCAGGAGCGTAAAGCAAAAATGACAGACCTCTGTGAGGCGGCAATCGAAGACGCCTGTGCCGAGATTGACGGCTACCTTGCAAAGCGGTACAGGGTTCCCTTTTCAAAGACCCCGCAAGTTATCAATAAATTTGCGAAGGACATCGCCGTTTATAACCTTGTGTCAAGGACGGGTATTGATGAAAGCGAAAGGGAAAAGACCTTCTTGAACCGTTACAACGCAGCCATCAAGTTTCTTCTGGAGGTGGCAAAGGGCATTATCAGCATCGGTGTGGAAGAAATTGGGAGTAACAGTGAGGCTGCCAACGGATTCCGGATGCAGTCTTCCCGCAGGGTATTCTCACGCGAAAGCATGAGGGGGTGGTGATGTGTCGTCTATTAAGGCAGAGCTGTCCGGGGATACGGACGAGCTGCTAAAGCGGCTAAACCGGTTAAGCCAGCTTGAAATCCGTGGGGCACTCAGCTCCATCGTTGAGGGACTGAGGACATCTACCGTGGAGCGGTTCACGGAGGAGAAGTCCCCGGAAGGAAAGAAATGGAAACCATCCATCCGGGCACAGGAGGAGGGAGGCAAGACACTCACAAAGACCAGTCAGTTAAAGACCAGCATCCGGTCAGAAGTGAGTGACAGTGGGCTGGCGGTGGGAACCAATGACATACGGGCTGCCACGCACCAATTTGGCGATGAGAGAACGATTTTGGCAAAGAACAAGCAGTACCTCACCTTTAAGATTGGTGGACAATGGAAGAACGTAACCTCTGTCAAGGTAAACATTCCCGCGAGACCGTTCCTGGGAATCAGCAAAGAAGATGAGCAGGATATCAAGGATGCTCTGGAGGAAATCGTAGAGGAGTAGCACATGGTAATAGAAAAGAACTATTTAATAAAAACATTAAAAGAGTCGGGCATCAAAAGCCAGGTCTACACCAATATGAAAAAGCTGAAACAGGGAAACGAGCCCCATGTCGGTGCCGTCCTGCGAAACGGCGAAACCTTTACGCGTTCCGGCTCGAAAAAAGTGTATACAGACCAAGAGGGGCGGCGGAAACGCAGGGTCAAGCTGTGGAACAGGAGTACATCACTCCACGTTGTCATCGCAGACACATCGGAGGAGAAGGTGGAAGAAATCCTGGAGAACTTCCTTGTCAATCTGAAAAAGGGGCTGGATGTCAATGGAAACTGGACTGACATCGAAGTCGGCGATGCAGACTGGGTAGAGGATGGCGACAGCATCCTGAAAGCAAAGGTAGCAGTGCAGTTTGATGTCACGTTTGAGGGCGGTATCTATCAGGATAGAAAGATTCAGCCAATGGAGATTGGCTCTATAGAATAAGGAGGAAACAATGGCAGAAACAAAAAAGGCTGTGACCTTAGTGAGCATTGAAAGCCTGAAGCAGAAATGTGGGATTTCGGATGCTGTATTTGAAGGCGTGAAAGCAGCCAACGGCTGGAAGGCGGGGAAACAGGTGGAGGAGAGCGAATTCAGAAAAGCCTGTGAAGCTTTCCGAAAGGCTCCGGCTGATGGGGGCAGAACGAAGGAGGCAAAGGGATAATGTTTGGAGATGTAAACGTAAAAGTCGAAGACGGAAACCTGGGGCGCAGCAGCGGAACAGGAACCGGTACCCAGGTCAAGATTGGAGTTTCCAACGTGGAAAGCCAGTCCCCCATTCTGATTACTGGGACGATGAATGCAAAGAAAATCAGGGAAAAGGTTGGAAACACACCGCTTGCGGATGCCTGCATGGATGCAGTAGAGTGGGGAGCATCCTCGATCTATTGTATTCCGGTCAAGGCAGGGACACCCGGAACTATCGGAAAAGTCACGGAAAGCAAAAAGGGATCCGGAACCTTCGCAGTAAAAGGCGCACCTAATAATGCGTATGACATTGTTGTTGAGATTGTGGATTCCGGCAAGTGCAATGAGGGCAGTTTCCGCTACTCTCTGGATGGAGGAAACTCTTTCACGGAGGAGACGACAATCCCGGTTGGTGGAGAGGTTGTCCTGGAGTTCACCGGGCTGACGGCAACCTTTACGGATGCGGAAAGCGGCGACAGCTTTACAGAGGGAGATAAGTTTACCTTCCCCACCACTGCACCGGCGATGAGCAATGAGTCGGTCATCAGTGCGGTGGAGAGTCTTATCAACAGTCCTCTTTTGTTTGAGTTTGTCCATATCGCAGGAACCTCATCCAGAGCGTTGTGGGCATCCCTTTGTACCCTTGCCAATGACTTCCTGACGAAGTATAAGAGACCGCTTTTCTTTGTCTGTGAGGCGAGGGAAAAAAAGGAAAGTGAAACCCTTGAGGAATATGTAAATGCCATGCTGGAAGAGAGAAAGGGAATCAACAACATCTACATGCAGGTGGTATGCAGTGGCTCCCATTACCAGCGGCTGGATGGAAGGGTGCAGGACATCAATAATGCAGGAATCGTGACCGGACTCTATGGAAGAGCCAAAGAGTCCCAGAGCATTGGGGAGGTTAAGAGTTTCCCCATCTCGGAGGCAAAGATCCTCAAACTCCTTCCGGATGGCATTGAGGATTATGTGGAAACCCTGGACAAGGCAAAGTATGTGACCATCCGGCAGTACATTGGCAAGGAAGACTATTATGTAACCTCTGCCAATATGATGGCTCCGGAAGGCAGTGATTACTCCTATGCGGAAGATGTCCGGGTATCGAACAGGCTGGTAAAGGCTGTCAGGGCAAAGGTTCTCGATGAACTGCAGGTGGAAATTGACCCGGAAGATGTCGAGACAAGCATTACCAATATCAGGGAGCAGCTGAATACTCCGTTGGAAGATGCCGTCCGGGATAAGATCATCAGTTCCGGAAGCGTGAGCATTGACACAGAGAACCTTAATATCCTGGTGGATGAGAAGCTGGACATCAATATCACGTATGTCCCGATGGGACATGTGAGGGAGATGAACCTTACCTTTGCAGTGGAAAATCCTTATGCAGCATCTTAGAAAGGAGGTAGAGACAGATGCCCAAACAGTTAATCAATGGAAAAGTCTATGACTGGTCAAGCGTGACCATCACCGCTTCCGGCATGGAGAACATGGAACCTACGGAAATCTCTTATGATGATGAGCAGGAAAACGAACCTATCTATGGCAGGGGTGGAAAAATCCGAGGATATGGGACTGGAAATCAGAAAAACTCCGTTAAGCTTTCCCTGCTCCGTGAGGACTTCAACGAGATGTGCCGGGTCATCCAGGCTAAGGGATATAAGAGCTTTTATAAGTATGTAATCCCGAAAATCGTAGTGAATTATGCAGATGAAGGAGCAGCTACCTGTACGGATGTCCTGACCAACATCGTGATTTCAAAGCGCAGTTTTAAGGCAGCGCAGGGGGATAAGTCCATGAAAGTAGACCTTGATGGAATCGCCATGGGTGGCATTAAAATCAACGGTCTGGACGCGTAATTAACATAATAAATGACAAAATGGAGGAACAGAATATGTTTGAAGCAAGAGAAGAACAGCTCCTAAATGCAGGAAGAACGTTAGAAGCAGAGAAAAAGCCGGATGTGGAAACTCTGAAAAAAAAGTATGCGGCATCGGAAGAAAAAGTATATACCGTAGTCACTACCGTGCAGGTGGATGATGAGACGGGAGATGAGTTCACTTTCCTGTTTAAGAAACCGAAGGCAGCATCTTATGACAGATATGTAAAAACCATGTCCAACTCTGTGACAAAGGCATCCATGAGCTTTGTCAATGACAACATCATTGATGAACAGAGAGACATGCTTAAGGAAACCATTGAGGAATATCCGGCAATCACCATCAGTATTGCCGAGAAACTGCTCCGCATGCTTGGTCTGGCAGACACCACATTGGTAAAAAAGCTGTAGAGGATGCCAAGGAACGATTCAAAAGCAGTTTCGTAAGTTATGGGAAGATGGTTATCTACACCTATCTTCCCAGGGAACTGCTCCCGGAAAGCTTTGAAGATTTATCTTTTGAAGAATTTTTTGAACTGTATGCTCAGGCAGACTGCACACGGGAAATGAAAATTGAAGATATCGAAACGGGTGTAGCAAAAGGAATTGCAGACAATTTTGGCACAGACGAATAAAAAAAGCCCCACAGCCGGAAACTGTGGGACTTAATACACCTCTATGACCTTGTAGATACAAGTATAGCACATTTTAAGCAAAAAGCAACAGGGAGGTGGTTGCATGGGAATGGAGTCCGTATACAAATTGTCTGTCATCCTGAATCTGGTGGATAACCTTTCCGGACAGATGAACGGTGTACAGGGCAGCGTATCCGGAAGTGTAGAAAAACTCAATACAGCCTTTGGAACCATGCAGAAAGCAGGGTTAGCCATGGCGGGAGTCGGTGGAACCATTACCGGACTTGCCATGAAGACCGCTACAGCCACCTTTGATACCCAGAACGCCCTGGGAGAACTTTCCTCATTGGGAGTGAAAGACTTAAAGGCAGTGGAAGATGCAGCAAAGAGCTTTTCTGACACCTGGGCAGGGACAAGCAAAGCAGATTTTATCACGGCATCCTACGACATCAAATCCGGTATCGCATCCTTGACGGATGAGGGCGTGGCACAGTTTACACAACTGGCAGCCTTGACCGGAAAAGCCACCAAATCCACAACCGAGGAGATGGGTTCCCTGTTTGCAACAGGGTATGGTATTTATAAAGATTTCTATGATGAGATGTCTGACCTTGAATTTGGCGAGATGTTTTCCGCTGGGATTGCGACAGCGGTTAAAAACTACAAAACTTCCGGTTCCGAGATGGCAAGCTCCATATCAGCGTTAGGTGCAACGGCAACAAACGCAAATGTTCCGCTGGAGGAACAGCTTGCCATCCTGGGACAGCTCCAGACCACTATGTCCGGTTCCGAGGCAGCAACAAAGTATAAATCTTTCCTGAACCAGGCATCCAGTGCCGGAGAAAAGCTGGGGCTGACCTTCCTTGATACGAATAATCAGCTGCTATCCATGCCGGAAATCCTGACGGAGCTGAAAAGCAAATATGGGGAGACCATTGATGCAGTAGAAAAGCGAGAACTGAAGGAAGCTTTCGGAACGGATGAGGCGGTAGCCCTTATTGATCTTTTATATAACAATGTCGAGACCCTGGACAGTGGAATACAGGATTTACAGGGCAGCATGAAAAATGGCATTTCGGTTACAGAACAGATGGCAGAGGCTATCAACAACACACCGGAACAGAAGTTTCAGGTTTTAAAGCAACAAATCCACAACAATGTGGAGGAACTTGGAAACGGACTACTCCCGGCAGTCAACAATACCATGGACAAGGTGAGCGGGCTGATTCAGAAGGGTTCCCAGTGGATCAGCAATAATCAGGAAACGGTTCAAAGTATTATGAACATCGCCTTGAAGCTTGGAGTGTTCCTTGTCATTGCTGGAAGTGTGATGGGAGTCATGGGAAGCCTTGGAAAGCTTTTCCTGTCTGCAAAGAATGCCATCGGGCTTGTGAAAATGGCAACAGTGGGAATGAATGCAGCATTCCTGGCATCCCCGGTAACGTGGGTCATTGTCGGGATAGTGGCTTTGGTAGCTGCCTTTGTCCTCTTGTGGAATAAATCAGCCGCCTTCCGAAACTTTTGGAAGGGGCTGGCGGAACAAATGAAGACATCATTCCTGCAGACCTGGCAGTCGTTAAAACCAGCCTTGGAAAATCTGGGGCAGAAATTTATGGAACTGTATCAGGCAGTGCAGCCAATTATCAGAGTAGTGGGAACCGTATTCGGTGCCGTGCTGACGGTTGCGGCTGGGCAATTTGCTGGATGGATTCGAGGTATATTAGCTGCCTTGACGCCACTGACCAATGCTCTTTCTAGTCTGGTGAGCTTCGTCACCAACGTGGTGAACATGATTGTCTCCCTGTTTAAGGGCGACTTTTCGGGAGCCATGGACTATGCATCCGCAGCGGTAGGCGATTTGAAGGACTTCTTTTTTAACTGCTTTGATGCCATCCTTTCCTTCCTGGGAGGGTTTGCATCCGGATTTTTGGATGTGATTGGCAGCGCACTGTCAGCAGTCGGCATTGATGCGACTGAGACGATAACGAAGATGAAGGACACCGTCAAAAACGGGCTGGAGGCGGTAAAAGGGTTCTGCGGAACTATCTTAGGAGCAGCATCCGACACGGTCAAAGAAAAGCTTAACAATATGAAAGCAGCTTACGAATCTCATGGTGGTGGCATTAAAGGAATCGCTGCAGCCGCAATGGAAGGCGTGAAAGGCTACTATTCCGCCGGATATACCTTCATCGACAATCTGACGGGCGGAAAGCTAGAAAGTATCCGCTCCAAGATTGCCGATAAGATGCAGGCAGCAAAGGACACGGTGTCTTCCGTCATTGAAAGCATCAAAGGGGCATTTAATTTCTCCTGGCAGCTGCCGGAACTGAAACTGCCCCACATCAGCGTGGATGGCGGTGAAGCTCCTTATGGTATTGGAGGCAGTGGTTCCCTCCCGTCCTTCTCCATCCAGTGGTATAAGAATGGTGGAATTTTAAATGGAGCGACCATCTTTGGAGCTGCGGGAGGAAGTCTCTTAGGAGGCGGCGAGGCTGGAGCTGAGGCAGTACTACCTTTGTCGGAGTTGTGGAAGCGGATGACGGAAATCGTCAAAGGCATTGTGAGCGGCGAAAACGAGGAAAACGGTGAAACCGTACTGCAGACCGGAGCAAATATCACCAGTGCGTTGACTTCAAAGGCGGCATCCGTACGCAGGGAGAAAGAAAGCAAGACAACAACAAAAGAGACATACACATCGGAGAGATGGGGCAGAGACGGAGGCACCACCATCCATCAGATCAGCTTTACTGTTGATATCAGCAAGATTAAGGACTTGCCGTTGCTCTATAAACTGATTGATGAACTGAAGGATGCACAGAACCGTACAGACAGCCCGACTCCGGTGACAGCATAGGAGGTGAAAAGCATGCTGTATGTGCAGGAGAAAGTAGTAAAGCTTGGCGATGTCTACCTGGGTGGGCAGGTCACAAGCGTAGAAGTCCAGGAGGCTGGAAGCATCTATGTAGCACAGGATGATAAGGGAAAGATTAAGAAGTCCCAGCCGGTAGGTTATGAGAATGCGAAGATAATGGTTGACATCCTGCTGGAGGACACAGCGGAGGCAACCACCCTGGAACAGCTGACAGAACTGCAATGTCTTTTTAAGCCTTATGGACAGGAGAAACCCAGGCTCCTGCCCATCGTAAATGAGGACTGTGCAGCCCGGGGCATTACCACGGTTTATTTTAAAAGCCTTACCTCGAAAAAGGTAATCGCAGAAAGCAAGAGGATTGTTTCTTTGGAACTCTGGGCTCCTGATATAGCGGGAATCACGGTCAAGAAGAAAACGGATGCAACAGCTGCGATGCCGAGGAAATCCGCCAAAAAGCGAAAGGTTGTCAAGCTGAAAAGCAAAAGCCCGGCAAAAGACAGCCGGAATACCAATATAGGCAAGAAAGCAGCCAGTATCGTGGTGGTTGCGAAATAGCAGGAGGTGAGTGGCTTGGGGTACAAAAAACTAATATCCCCGGAATTCCGGATAACAATAGGGAATTATGAAATTACAAACGGAATAGAGGTTGAATGTTTCTCAAGCCGTGAGTCCCACATGGACTGGGGGCGGGTGGAATTGTCCCCACAGCTCCAGGGAGTCCTGCAGTTCAAAGATATGGATATGGCAAGAGTGGAGCTTGGGTATGAGGATGATTTTGACAGTCTGATTGATGGCTATGTCCGATGCGGCGGCACAGATTACTGGAAAGAAATCACGATAAAAGACGATATGATGAAACTGGACAGAGTAACCATCAAGGCATCCTTTGTCGACTGCGAACCTCAGGATGTCATCCGGTATGTCCTTACCTGTGCTGGCATCGAGGACTATGTTCTGTCCAATGAGCACTATGGAAAGAAAGCCCTTTTTGTTGTTGACCAAAAGAGCGGAATCAATACCATTGCAGAGGTTAACAGTGCCTGGGGAATTAAGAACCCGTTCTTCTTTCAAAAAAAGGTATTTTACTGGGGCACCAGGGAAGACCAAAACGAAATGTATGTACTGGAGGAAGGACAGACTATCCTGGCTTTAAACAAATACGGAAATCTTTGGGAGGCGGAAACCATAGCCATTCCGTGGATACACCACAGCCAGGAAGTGGAGGTACAGCACAGCAAGTACAGCGGAATTGTCACGGTGGAGAAAACAATCGTGAGAAGTGATGATACCGGAGCGGTACACATGTATGTCTATTTTTCAGGAGGTGAGTAGATGTCCGACATGATGAAAAAGTTTGTAGAGCAGGAACTGCAGTCTCAGATAAAAGAGAGCTACCCCCACATGCAGTATCCTCCGGGGCTGTATGCCAGGGTGGTTGCAGTGCAAAAAAGTGGAGAAAACTATGAGACGACTCTCAAAATTCTTGACAAAAACAGACAGCCGGACAGCCGGTTCCCGGAAGTGCCGAAGGTAAAAACGGACATCGCTCTATTAAAGAATGAGGTTGTAGCAATCGTCCTTTTATACGGGGAATGTGATAAGCCTTATATCATAGGGAGGTGTTTCTGATGCAGCTTACCGGAGAAAACGATGTGGATATCATGCTGGACGAAAATGGACAGCCTGTATCAGACCAGAACGGTGATGTAGCACTTGTATCAGATGACGCGTGCTGGCTCCAGGACTTAAAAAACGAAGCACTGACAGAGGAAGGCGAACTCTTTTACGAGGATGCAGAAGGCGAGGAAAGCTATGGGTGGGGATTAACAGACTTTTCACAAGGCGAGTATGATGAGTTCCTTGCAATGGAAATACAGCAGCGGATCCGAAGCAAGCTGGCAAAGAGAGAATATATTGACGCCAGGAGCATCCAGACAACGGTCAACTTTGATGGTCATATTTACCATATAAGAATTGCCTTCCGAAAAAAGGATAGCAGCGAAATCTATATGGATATTGAAAGTAATGGCGTGGAGGTGATTTTGGAATGATTGAGGAAAACATCATGGAAAAACTCATTCCCATCCCGGATGAAGACGAGGAGATGGAAAAAGTACAGCGAGAATTGGAAACGGAAGGATTCCCCGTAACGAACTTCAAAAAGGGCGGTGTCTTCTACCACCTCTGCAGGATGCTTGTTACCATTTACATCGAGATGTTGGAATTAGCCAGGACAATCTTGAATGCCTGCTTTATCAGACATGCGGAGGGCGATTGGCTGAAAATCAAAGCCGCCGATTACTCCAAACAGCAAAAGCCAGCTACAACAGCAAAGGGATATATCAGCATTTACCGGAATGATTATGAAAATGCCCTGAAGGTAACCAAGGGGCATTGCTTTAAGACAGAACCCGATGTATCAGGAAAGGAATTAAAGTTTTACTGCTTTGAGGATACGGTAATTGATGCTGGAGAGCAAGTCGGGAAGGTGTTGGTAGAGGCAGAGGCGAGTGGAACTTACTACAATCTGGCTCCGGGGAAAATCACAATATCCATGATACACCTTGAGGGAGTAGAGCATGTAACCAACGAGGAGGGCTGGCTGTACCAGGAGGGAGCCGAGGAGGAAGACCTTGAAGACCTCCGGGACAGGTGCATGAGTTCCTGGGCAGAGCTGGCAACCAGAACCATCGAAGAAAAGTTACGGAATGCCGCCAGAGCAGTCCCCGGTGTATTGGATGCACAGATTGATGCACAGCATCCGCGAGGACAAGGGACGGTAGATGTGATTGTAACCGGCTCTGCAGGCGAGGCATCGCCGGAACTCTTGCGTCAGGTTGGAGAGGCAATTAAACCGTTAAAAGGCAATTATGAGGACTATTTGGTAAAATCCAGCGAAGTGGTCAAGCAGGACTTTGAACTTGTGATATACCTTGCGGAGGATGCGGCAACGGACGGAGTCGATGTCCAGGCTGCCAGACTTATTGAGGATATGATGGAGTTGACCAGAGGCGAGATGAACACCCTGTACAGGGACAGCATCATTCAGGTACTTAGTACAAAGATAGACAATTATCGGAAGACAGATATCCGGCAGCCAACGGATGATATGGTGCTTGAGCAGAACAAGGTCATCATGGTGGGAAATATCAACGTATCTGTACGGAATATAGGACAACAAGAAAAGGAGTAAACCACAATGGACAACTTTATTGAATACATGTGGTATCTCCTGACCACACCCTTGAAGAAACTAAAGAAGTCCCTGAACAAGTGGTACGTTCTCTGCAGAGTATTTGGACAGAGGTTCGATGAGGCAAAAGAAAGCATACTCCGGGCAAGGGATGAAGGTATGATTGCCACCTGCAGTGATGAGATGCTTTCAGTCCACGGGGCAGACAGGCAGCTTACCAGATATGCAGGAGAACAGCCGGACAACTACCGTTCCCGGATAGCCATGTATGAAGAAATTTGTATGCTGGGTGGCACTAATGAGGGAATCCTGCTGGCGGTTCGGACACTGGGATACGCGGAGCCGATTCTTATGAGAGCCATCGAAGTAGATGGCAATGCAGACCGATGGGCAGAGTTTTACATCATCGTGAGCATGTCTGTGGATGAGGAGCATCCAATAGGATTTAGTGTTTTACGCAAGACCGTGCGGAGGTGGAAAGAGGTAGGTGCCAAGGACAACTATCTTTTCAAGTACAAGGCAGGGATTTGGCAGCCACACACAGGAAGATTTGCATGGGTTTCTTATAAGAAGTTTCTATATTATTACGATTATAAAAAGCTGGATGGCACATGGAAACTGGATGGAAGTAATGCGCTGGATGCGGAAGTCATCGCCAACCAGATGAAGGTAAGCTTTCAGTGTAAAATCCTACAGGAACTTCAGATAAGGGCTGCAATGATAGCCTTTCGATACGCATTACAGCAGTTTACTCATGACTTGAGTACCCGCACTATTTTTAGGGTAGGAGCATATCAACTTTCTCCCATATACATCATGCGGGAAAGATTTATTGTAAGGGTGGAGCATCCACAGCCTAGGATAGGCAGTCTTACATGGCATGAGGAGAATCATTTTATTACCCTTGATGGTTCATGGAAACTTAATGGTCTGAGAAATTTGGACGCATGGCAGAAAACGGAGGATTTATAAATGGCAAAGAATGTGATTACCAAAACGAGAAGAAAAAAGATGTCGGAGGCGAGCCACACTACGGGGACACTGGCAAAGATTACCCACATCGCACTTGGTTCTGGAGGCGTTGACTCCGCTGGAGCAGTGATTGCTCCCTTGGATGAAAATACGGCACTCAAAAAAGAAGTGATTAGAAAAGCATACACTTCATCAACTAAAATTTCGGATACAGCCTATGAGTACACCATCAAGCTGGAGCCGGATGAGCTGGTAGGAACGTATATCAGTGAAATGGCACTCATTGATGAGGATGGAGATGCGGTAGCGTTCTCAAATTTTTTGGCAAAAGGAAAAGACGAGACAGAAGTAATCTTTAGCATCGAGGACAATTATTAAGGAGGAACAGCAGAATGGCAAAAATAGTAGCGGCAGACAAGCCGCAGCTTACCCTGCAGATGACGGCAATGGAAACATCAACGCCGGCGCATTGCGACCAGTGGAACACCAGACACCAGCAGCTACTCAACAACGATAAATACCTATCCGAGCAGATTAAAGAAACAATCAAGAACACGGGAGAAAAGATGGAGAAATCCGCAATCATTGATGACCTGGACACTGCACTGGCGGTTACAGAGGATAAGGTTCCGGTGGGATGTAAGGCAATGCAGGAGTTAAATAGTAATTTAAATGA
>ERZ1026844.446-NODE-446-length-31107-cov-17.801655_pt1 | contig 31107 bp, 23 predicted proteins | sample MGYA00380152_ERZ1026844 | MGnify/ENA primary metagenome ERZ1026844 (study PRJEB33269, sample SAMEA4719788) | human gut metagenome | biome: human-associated habitat; feature: organic feature; material: feces | place: Cameroon | collected 2013-10 ... | reverse complement strand
TGCGAGGAGGACAAGGCGACCATTTCCCGTGCGTTGGAGCATCTTGAAAGTAACGGATTTATCGTCCGGAATTCTGAACGGGCCAAACGGTACAGAAGCCCTTTGCGCTTGACTGAAAAAGGTCAGGAGGCCGGCAAACGGATCGCGGAGAAAATCAGCGCCGTCCTTGATACGGTTAGCCGTACCCTTACGGAGGACGAACGAGCGACATTTTACCGCAGCCTTTCTGCCATCAGCATAAGTCTTGAGGCCATCGCTCAAAATAGCGAAGAATAGGAGATTGACGAAATTGAAAACAAGGATTATTGTTGATTCCACTGCGGACTTAGTTCCTGAGATCAAAGCACGGGTATCTACGGTACCCCTCACCGTTCATTTCGGGCAGGAGGAATACATTGATGGCGTGACCATCGACAACAAAACATTTTATGAAAAGCTCATCGAAAGTGATGTGCTGCCCACCACCAGTCAGGCAACGCCGGACGCCTTTATAAAGGAATTTGAAAAGGTCAGGCAGGCGGAGGAAGCAGCCGTTGTTATTACCCTTGCATCCAAATTTTCCGGCACATATCAAAGCGCCATGATCGCGGCGGCGGATTATGAAAACATTTATGTTGTAGATGGTACCAGCGCAGCGATGGGAACAGGGATTCTGGTGGAGCTTGCGTTCCGCCTCTTGGATGCAGGAATGACCGCAGAGGAAACTGCGCAGGCACTGGAGGAAGAGAAGAAAAAAATCGTTGTTGTGGCGCTGGTAGATACCCTCGAATACCTCAAGCGGGGCGGCCGCATTTCAAAGACAGCCGCATTCGCCGGAGGGGTACTGAATATCAAGCCCGTGCTTTCCGTTATTGACGGCGAGATTCACCTGCTGGGAAAAGCACGCGGCTCCAAAATGGGGAACAATCTGCTCGTTCAGGAGATCGACAAGGCCGGCGGCATTGATTTCAGCAGGCCGGTTCTGCTGGGCTACAGTGGAATTTCTGACGCACTGCTGCTAAAGTATATCGAAGACAGCCGTCACATCTGGGAGGGAAACCTGAAAGAAATTCGTTACACGACTGTAGGAAGTGTGATCGGAACCCATGCGGGCCCTGGCGCTGTTGTGGTAGCGTTTTTCAAGAATCAATAAAAAGCAGATCACACCGCGCATCGGAGATATTCCGCTGAAAAAGCTGACCGGACGCGATCTGCGGCATCCACACAATGCTGCACAACGCGCTCGACCGCGCGATCAAGGAACGCCTGATCGTCCGAAAACCGGCAGATGACTGCATTCCACCCAAAATCTTGAAGCACGAAATGAAGATCCTGCCGCCAGAGCAGATCAAGTCCTACCTGACGGCTGCTGAGCAGCGTGGTGTCCTGCCGATGTTCTATCTAGAGCTCATCAGCGGCTTATCACCCCGTCCAAGGCAACACGCTTGGAATATGATTTCGTTATCCGCGTGGCGGAAAGCGAGTTTTATCTGCAAAAAGCAAACGCCTGATACTGTCAGAGAAGGAGCGGGCCATGGATACACTGCAAGCCCGGATCGTGCAGCTTGAACAGGAAAACGCGGCGCTGCGGGCGCTGCTCAAAAAGCACGGGATCATGTATCCGGAGACGGCTGAAAATCAAATATCCGCGGCTGCCGATCAGGGCAGCCGTATATTCCAACACGAGGTCACACCGCAGATGGCCTCGTTTTTCTATTCCTATTTCAGAGGCCGCAAAGATGTATACAGCGTCCGCAGCCGCCTAAAGGACGGCAAAGCGGGATATTTTCCGGTCTGTACGCATTTTTGGGATCACAAACTCTGCCCGAAAACGACAGGGCAGAAAATTGCCTGCAGGGACTGCCCGAACCGGGCCTATAAGCCGCTGAACATCCGCGCTCTGCTCGCCCATCTGAAAGGCGAGCGGGAGGACAGCAGCGATGTCGTCGGCATCTATCCGCTGCTCCCGGACGATACCTGCTATTTCCTTGTGTTCGATTTCGATGACCACGAGGGCACGTTTCAGGGCAGCGAAAAAACGGTCTCATGGCGGGACGAAGTCGACGCGCTCCGCAAAATATGCGAACTGGAACAGATCGACGCACTGGTCGAGCGCTCCCGTTCCGGGCAGGGCGCGCATGTCTGGATCTTCTTTTCCGAGACCGTTTCCGCACAGAAGGCACGGCAGTTCGGTACGGCTCTGCTAACAAAGGGCGCGGAATCGGTCAGCCTGAAAAACTTCCGCGCGTATGACCGAATGCTGCCATTGCAGGAGCATCTGCCGGAGGGAAAGCTCGGCAATCTGATTGCGCTGCCGCTGCAGGGCCGGGCGCTGCGGAATGGAAACAGCGCGTTTGTCGACGAAAACTGGAATGCGTACCCGGATCAATGGGGTGCACTGAAAAGCGCAAGAAAGCTGAGCGTAAAGGAAATCGAGGATAAAATCGCGGCATGGACACCGGAAGCAGGGCTTCTTGGACAACTGGCCGAGGAACCGCAGGAGGCGGAGGAAAACACGCAGAAAAGCTTCCTGCCGGAGAAGCCGTGGAGAAAAACAGAGCTTACACTGCACCCGGAGGATGTGGAGGGCGCGGTCGATCTTGTATATGCCAACGGTGTTTATATTAAAAGCACGAATCTCAAGCCGCGGCTTCAAAACCAGCTCCGCAGGCTTGCAGCCTATAAAAACCCGGAATTCCATAAGAAGCTGGCCATGGGCTTTTCAACGCTTGGAATACCGCGCATTGTCTATTGCGGCCATGACGACGGCGATTTTATCTGCCTCCCGCGTGGCTGTGTGGAGAGGCTGAAGGAGTTGTTGGAGGAAGCAGCAATTCCATATCACATCACAGACGAACGGCAGCCGGGCCGAAAAGTAAAGGTTTCCTTTGCTGGCCAGCTGTACCCGGAGCAGCAGCGCGCAGCAGACGCCCTGCTGGCGCATGACATCGGCGTTCTGAGCGCAGCGACGGCCTTTGGCAAAACTGCCGTCGCCGCTTACCTGATTGCGGCGCGGCGGGTCAATACGCTGGTTCTGGTCGATAATGCCGAGATATTGAAAAACTGGCAGGAGGATCTGCAAAAATTCCTGACGATTGAAGAAAAACCGCCGGCCTACACAACGCCGGCGGGCCGCGTCAAGCGGCGGAAAAGCGTGATCGGCAAATTACAGGGCGGTCAAAACACCCTGACCGGAATTCTTGACGTTGCGATGATCCCGTCGCTGGGAAAAAGCGAACGACTGGAAGAACTCGTGCAGGGCTACGGCATGGTGCTCATGGACGAGTGCCACCATGCGGGCGCGGATACGGATACTGCCGTGCTGCGTTCCGTTACGGCGAAGTATGTTTACGGCCTGACCGCGACACCGAAGCGCGACGACGGGCAGGATCGAAAGATTTTCCTGCAGCTCGGTCCGATCCGCTTCCGGTACACGGCGAAGGATCGTGCGAAGAAGCAGGGCATCGGCCATTATGTCTATCCCCGTTTTACAAGGTTTGTTCACCTTTCCGAGAAACCGCCCGCGATGGCAGAATTAAATCAGCTGGTGATCGAAAGCGAAGACCGCAACGCGCAGATTCTCTCGGATACGATCACCTGCGTCCAAAACGGGCGGACGCCGCTGGTTATGACGAAGTACAAGGAGCATGCAAGGCTGCTGCATCAGCGCTTGCAGGGGAGTGCAGACCACGTTTTCCTGCTGCAGGGCGGAAAGAGCAGCAAAGAACGCGCGCAGGTCCGGGACGCGCTGCTGGCCGTGTCGGAAACAGACACGTTGATCGTGGTCGCCATCGGCAAATATATCGGCGAGGGCTTCAATCTGCCGCGCCTCGATACGCTGCTGCTCGCAATGCCGATCTCATGGCAGGGGAATGCCGAACAGTACGCGGGCCGTCTGAACCGCGACTACGACGGCAAACAGGATGTGATCATTTTTGACTATATCGACGCGCACGTGCCGACGCTGGAACGCATGTATCACAAGCGCCTGCGCGCCTACCGCCAGATCGGCTTCGAGATCTGCACAAATCTGCAAGCCGTGCAGAAGGAGGCCACAGGCACGATCTTCGACGCACAGACCTACGCGCCGGTCTACGAGCGCGATCTGCAAACCGCGCAGCGAGAGATCCTGATTTCCAGCCCCGCACTGAGCCGCAAAAAGGTCACATATTTTCTGGAACTCCTGCGCGAACGGCAGGAAGCGGGCGTCCAGATCAAAATTCTCACGCTTGCCCCCGGCGCGCAGGACACATATCAGGCCGCTGAGAAAATCGCCCTGCTGCGCCAGTGCGGCATCGAGGTGCTCCCATCCAAAGACTGCCGCGAGCACTTCGCGATCCTCGATCGCCGCCTCGTCTGGTACGGCAGCATGAACCTGCTGTCCAACGAAAGACCCGACGATAACTTGATCCGTCTCCCCAACGAACAAATCGTACAGGAGCTGCTGGAAATCGCCGTGCAAGCTGATTCTGCTTCGGAGAACAAAACCGGATAATGCGCCGCCTCCACACTGTCACGCCCGTGGCGGCGGTTTGTGCGGCTTTCGCGGCGCAGCCGAGCGTGTACCAGCCGGAAGCCCGAAGACCGGACGTTGCGCCAACGTGCGGGAGTGTTGCAGGAACGCCAAGAGCAGAAAAAGGACGTCTGCGAGCGAATTTCGGCAGATGGAGAAGCCGCAAGCGGCGAAGCAGGACAAAGCCGCGGGGTCGTGCGCGCCCCGCGGCGGTCACATCTGCCCGCCGTGCGGGCAGTTTCGGGGATTTGCGAGGGGGTTGTTGAGAGGGCAAAAATAGCACTTGTGGGGTCGCAATTTGAAAAAAGCCCGCCGTTTCAAGGAAAACGACGGGGTTGCACGAAAAAAGTGCACGGAAAACGGAAAAAACAGCAGGTGCAGAGGTGGGTGAAGCAGCTCCGAGTTTACAGAGAAAAGCAGCGTGCAGGTCCGAAAACTTGCACGCTGCCTTCTGAAAAATCTATGCTTTACTGCACACGATATCCGGCCAAAATCAGGCTGACGATCATCTGCCAGAAATCGTGCTCCTCCGCGCTGTAGTACCGGCTGTCCGAAATCTCGTGAAAGGACACAATGCGGTTTATTTCATCCAGCCAGGCTTCATTCTGCATACGTTTCATAATCCCTTTGCAAATGAATTTGTTCCGCATTATTGCGCTGCCGCGCCATCCAGCGGGACATAGCGGGCGCTCTCAACGTAAAAATCTCCGGGATAGCACAAAAGCGTATATTCCTTGCGCGCGAAAGGCTCCGGTCCTACCTGCAAGTCATCCAGTACGGGATAAAAATCAACGACATAGGTCACTTTGTGCCCGTCCATCGTCTTTGAGACTCTCTGCAACCGTAGATTCCCGGGTGCGAGAGCCGCCGTCTGATCGACAACTGTACCGCTTTTCGTGTCATAACCCGTGCACTGCGTGATATCAAAGGAGTATCTTCTGAAATAGCAGTCGAGCGTCCGGTGAATGGCGCTGCTCGGAAAGTAGAACCATCCGTCGTCCGGATTCCTGTATTTCTCCAGCGCGCTGCGGTTTGTCCACCAGAGAAAGAGCCGGAACAGCTCGTCGGAGGAAAGCTCACCCGGGTTGTCAAAGGTAAAGCCGTCGTCTGTCTGCACAACCTCGGTGCCTGATAAAAACGCAAGCAGCAAATCATCCGGCAGCTTCGACAGATCTGCCGTAAGCTCCTCGCGCAGCGCAGAGTCGCGCAGGAATCCTGCGTCCACAGCCTGCCACGGATTGGTGTCCTTCAAGTTTTCTTCGGCAGAAATTGTGATTTCAAACACACGCTGCTGCACGCGGGAAAAGCCGATGGTCGCGCGGCGCTGCCCATGCAGGAAGAACGACAGCGAATAGAAGCTGTCTGCAACAAAGCTCAGCTCTGCGTAATTGTCTGTGCCCGCCTCGCCGTAGACATACTGCGTCTGCCACCGTTTCAGTTCCCGGTCCACGCACGGGAATTTATCCAACACCTCGTCGATCGTATCGCCGAGGCAGATACCGCGGAAGGCGGGCGTATCCTGCACTGTCACATAGAAAAGCTCATCGTTGCGCACATCGGCGCTCCAGTTCATTTCCATCAGCTGCGGCGTCTGGTAACCGTTCTGCCCGAAGCTATAGGAAACATTCTGGCTGTCCAGGAGCAAATAGCCGTATTGATCGGTTGTAAGAGGACCTGTGATTTCTTCCACCTGCGCCTGCGTCATACCGGTCTGCACGCCGTTTGTGCGCGTCAGCTCCCATTCCTGCAAGGGCTGCGTCACATCATACGTTCCGTCGTTCGGAAACGGCGTAAAAGGCGGATCTTCGATGTTCAGCTCCGTATGGCTCAGAAAAACCGGCTCGCCGTCCTGCATATAAAAGCTGAGCGTGTCCTCCCGAAGCCCAGACAGGTCCTGTGTCTCGCCGCTAATAATTTTATCGCGGTACCGATTCCACTGCACATCATCGAGCAGATTGCCGTTCCCCATCCGGCTGTACTGCACATAGTAAATCTGCTTTCCGCCGATATTTGCTGTCAAGACACTGTCGAGCCGTGTAAGTGGTCGGTCATTTACGCCACCTGAAACCGCTGCATAAACCTCGCCGTCATAATCCCATGCCTTTGAAAGCCCTTCATGCATCAAGTTTCCAAGTTCAAAATGCGTTTTGATCTGTGTCTCAACATACTCCTTTGTCATGCAGCCCTGTTCTTTCAGCGCGTCCATATTCCGCGAAAAGACCCACATCAGATATTCCGATGTCGATGCAGGTGCCGCGCCGCGCGAAAAGACCGGCAGATAATCCAGCCGCCATTTGTCCGCAAAGTCGAACCACTCCGCCCGCGCGGTCTCATTGACCGGAAGTTCTTCTTCCAGCGATGTGCGCTCCGGCTGCGTTATTTCCGCAGTTGGTTCCGGCGCTGCTTCGGCTTGCGGCTCCGTTTTCGGTTGCGCTTCTTCCGTGGAGGATGCAGGCGCGTTCGTTTTCCGGCGCGTGAGCTCTGCAAACGAGCAGCCGGTCGCGCTTATGGTGAGCGCCAGCGCCAGAACGATGCATAGAATGCTCGTTTTCTGTTTTTTCGTCAGAAACAAAATCCGCTCCTTCACAGGGGGACCCGCCAGACTCAAAGCGGCTTTTTTCCGTGGCGCCTGCGCAAGTATCACCCGCGCGTAGGCAATGCGCTGCTCGGGCACTAAACCTGCCGCAACGGCTTCATCGCAAGCAAGCTCTGCGTCGCGCTTGGAACAAATCGCCGCCAGCCAGATGAGAGGATTCCACCAGTAGACGATCACTGCGATTGTCCGGCAGAGTGACCACAGGAAGTCCAGATGATGCAAATGCGTCAGTTCGTGGCGCACAATCAGCTCAGTCGTGTCGTTCCTCAGCACGTCTTCCGTCAGGTAGACTGCCGGAATCAGTCCGGCTAAACACGGCGATTTGATGCGCTTTGAGACGTAAATGTTTGTCCTTCCCCGTTTTCCAAGGAATTTCCGGCTTTTGCGGAGCCGAATCGTAAACGTCAGCCATGTACCAAACAGCCAGAGACCGAGCAGTGCGCTGCCGCTGAACCAGACGATTTTCAAAATCTGCGCAGCGGTCAAAGGCTTTGCCGTAGGTCTTTCCGGCTCCTGCGCAGCGGGCACTGCGGGCTTCGCGACCGGCTCCTGCGGCTGCGTCACCGTCTGTTCCGGCTGTGTCACTGTCTGCGTCGGTATGGTGGACTGAACGCCGGGTGTTGACGGCGCTTGCACCGTCGGCGCGTTCGAAACCGCAGGCAGCGTTGCTTCCTCCACCTGCGTGATTTGTACGGTATTTACAGGCGCAGTCACTTTCTCTGCCGGAAGAACCGGCAGAGAAAACAGCGTCCCCGGCAAACAGAGCTTCAAAAGCACGACCAACCAGAGCGCATAGATCATCCGCTTCGGCACGCGGTTTTTGAATATCGCCCGCACCAAAAGCACAGCCAGAATCAGCGCCGAAAGGCTCAAAATCTCTCGCATTTCGATCATCCTCCCTCCATCAATTCTCCGGCAGGTAATCAACGGGCGGCGGCGCGATCACCGCGTCCGTGCCCCATGCATCGTAATATGTAAAGAAACCGATGCGTGTGATCACGCCGTCCTGCTGCTCGTATCCAAAGGTGTCCCACAGGCGATCTTCACCGTAAAGCTCTATCGCCCGGGACTCCGGATCGCCAACGCGCAGGCCGCGCTGTGTCGGATAATCCGGGGATGTCGTATAGATACCGCACACTCTGTTACCAAGCCCCCGCTCCGTGTCCTCCTTGCCCTCCTGTAAACGGGGCACATGGACATACAGGCCGTCGCGGCCGTACATGACCACGTCATAGTTCTCTCGAGAAACGCCAACGACGCCAAGGTCTGTGAACCCCTCTGTCAGCGTCTTCGGCAGCATATCCCATGCATCCCAGAGGCAAATGCCGCCAATTTCCCCGATCCGATCAGGCGTGTTTACACCATTGGCACTCAGAAGATAGAATCCGCCGTCATAGCATTGGAGTGTATATTCTTTCCGGTGAGAAAGCCGTTCGGATGCTCCATTGCCCTCCGCAGTGTAAAAATCGACGGCATATGTTACCATGTCGCCATTCTGCTTCTTCCCATAAAAACACATATCCAGAGCGCCATCATCGACAGAGACTGTCGGGAGAACGACCATACCGCTTTGTGCGTCATAGCTTTCACAGCGCGTGATGTCGAAGCGATAGTCTTTAAAATAGCAGTCCAGCGTCCGGCAAATGGCTGCTTCTGAGAAGTAAAACAGCTTATCAGCAGGATTCTGGCAGCTGCGCAGCGTATCCTCATTGGTCCACGCCAGAAACAGCAGAAAGAGTTTTTCCGGCGAAAACCCATCCAGCGTCACAAACTCCAGCCCCTGCTTATCCGCAAGCGCACTTTCGGCGGCGCGGAAAAAGCCGACGATCTCATCGTCCGGCACCTGTGCAGCATCCGGCGTAAACTTTGTGCGCAGCGCCGCATCACGCAGGAATCCATCCTTCTGCGCCTGCTCCGGCGCAGGCGCGGTTTCCGATATGCCTTTTTCCGGCTTCTCCGGCAATGTGGTTTCGTCTGCTTTCTGCCGCGTCAGCTCCGCAAACGAGCAGCCGGTCGCGGACACGACGAGCAGCAGCGTCAGAATCACGCACAGAACGCTTGTACGCTGCTTTTTCGTCAGGAACAGGATGCGCGGCGCATGCGCCGAAATGGTCAAAACTTCTTTCAGCATGAGGATTCCTCCTGTTTTTCCGCTGCGTCCAATATGGCTTTTAACTCCTGAATCTCCTGCTCGGACAGCGCACCACGCCCAACTAAATTCGATACCATCATTCCCACGCTGCCGCCGTAGACCTTGGAAAGAAACGATTCCGTTTCCTCCGGCTCGACATCAGAATAGGTGATCGCTGCGCTGTATTTCTGAAATTTTCCGCTGTCGTCCATCGTGACCGCGCCTTTGGCAATCAAACGCTTGAGCATCATAAAGATCGTCGCCCGGCTCCACCCAGTGTCCGCGTCCAAAGCAGTCACCAGTTCCGCCAACGTCTGCGGCTGCCCCGCCCAGAGCATTTTCATCAATTTCCATTCGCCGTCAGACAGTTTGAGATGTTCCATTGCATACCACCCCTATCGCAAATGTTAACGCACGTTATATTTGGAGAATATCATGAATGATAACGTTTGTCAATATTATTTATCAGAGTCAAAAACTGCGCCGCAGTAAACAAAGAATAGGGCTTTCCAACACGCGCAAAAGCGGATAAAAAATATTCCGATCTTCCGAAAAAATCAGTAGACTTTGTGCCGGTTCTGTGGTAGTTGTTTGTGCTACCGAAGAAAAGGAGGCACAGATATGGCAAAGAAACGGGCAAATGGCGAGGGCAACATCCGAAAGCGGAAAGACGGACGCTGGGAAGGTCGCTACACCGCTGGATATGACGAAAGAACGGGAAAGAGACTGATAAAGAACGTCCTCGGCAAGACGCAGGCAGAGGTAAAAGAGAAGCTGGCAAAGGCGGTCGCGGAAGCGGAAACCGTCAATGTACGACGCGTAGATGAGTATACCCTCGGCACATGGCTGCAAACGTGGTACGAGCTATACGCAAAGCCACACCTGCGATTCTCGACTGCGGAATATTACCGGCGCGGCATCGAATTGCATATCACGCCGCGTATTGACGATATTCCGCTCAAAAAGCTGACCGGACGCGATTTGCAAGGGTTGTACAAGGACTTGCGGGAACACGGACGGCTCCGCGAAGCGCAGAAGGGAAAGCAGCCGGGGTTGAGTGATTCCACGATCCGCGGCATCCACACAATGCTGCACAACGTGCTCGACCGGGCAGTGAAAGAACGCCTGATTGTCAGAAATCCAGCGGACGACTGCGTACCGCCCAAAATCCCGAAGCACGAAATGAAGATCCTGCCGCCGGAGCAGATTAAATCCTATCTGACAGCAGCAAATCAGCGTGGCGTCTTGCCAATGTTCTATCTCGAACTCATCAGCGGTCTGCGCAAGGGCGAGTTGGTCGCACTGCAATGGTCGGACTTGGACATTGAGAACAAAACGATTTCCGTCAGCAAGCAGGCGGGGCGCAACAATGCAGGTGAACCCGACATCACCCGACCGAAAACGGAAAATTCAATTCGCAAAATCTCAATCCCGCAGGATGCCGTCGATCTGCTAATCGCAGAACACCAAAAGCATCCCGGCAGCCCATGGATGTTCCCATCCCCGAAAACGGGCGAGATGTACCATCCGGATTCGATCGTGAACATTCATAAGAAAATCCTGAAGGACGCAGGGCTGGAACACCTGAGATTTCACGACTTGAGGCACACATTCGCGACCTTGGCACTACAAAACGGCGTAGACGTAAAGACCGTGTCCAGCATGCTCGGTCACTTCGACGCAGGCTTCACGCTCCGCACCTACACCCACGTCACGCGCCAGATGCAGGAAAGCGCAGCCGAAAAGATGGGAAATTATATGGCACAGGTGATGTGAACAAGCAGCAAAAAACACAGAGCGTCGGAGAGGATACCACGAATATCCTCTCCGACGCTCTTTGGACATTTCACCGTGTGGGTCGCGGTGTGGGTCAGGCAAATTCGCTACCCAAAAATCCGAACAAATAAAAGAGAAAACCGGCGAAAATCTCTCGATTTTCACCGGTTTCTGGAGCTAGTGGCCGGACTTGAACCGGCGACCTGCTGATTACGAATAGTAGAAAAGTTGTAAAAATAACGATTTCTGGACGTTTTCAGCACTTTCTGCTCAGAAATCAATGCTCTTTGCACCTCTTGTTTCCACTGTTTCCGTCTGCTCGTTTCGCCGTGTGGGTCAGCGTGTGGGTCAAGCACGGAAACCCAACGCAAAAACTGCGCCGCAGTAATCAAAGATTACTGGTCGCAGTCATCCGCAAGAAAACCGTACAGCGCACCGACAATTATAACTCGAAGTGCAGCTGAATACAAGCTGCTGACTTGATGCCGCTGTCCGTTTGGACGGTGGCTATTTTTATGCCGTCGAAAAAATTTTCAAAACAGGCTGTCCAAAACGCGGTTTTCTGTCGGATCAAATAGAAGGACTTTTTCGGAGGGGTTCGAACAGGCAACGCAGGCGTGGAAATGTAAATGATCTGTGAATTTTCTCGAAAAGGCTTCTAAAAATCGTGTTCCCGTGGCCTATGCAGTGAGGGGATTTTTTTGAGGGGACACCGCTCAAAACGCAAAAATCTGTCGGATCAAATAGAGGAAGTTATTGCTCGGCGTAAAATATCTTCCCATCTGAATAAAAAAGTTTGCGGAGGAGGGTATCAGAAACGGCTTTTTGTGTCGGATTAAATAGGAGGATGTTTTGAACGGCGAAAAAATTTCTGAATTTTTTGAAAACAGGCTGTCAAAACTGCGATTTTTATCCCTATCAGTAATGAGAGGCTTTTTTTCGACAACCAAATTTTTTTCGTACAAACGCCGCAAAAGTTGTGCAACTAAAAGTGAGGGCAAATTTTTTGAAAAAAGTTTGGTGCAAAAGCCATCTGAATACGGATAAAAGGTAGGAGGTGTTTTTTCAGAACATAGTACAGACAGGAAAAATGAACACGAGCAAAGGAGGACAACATGAAAGAATCAATCTACAAGAATTATGACGAACTGCCGCTGTTCCTGAACGCGGCGACGGTGGCAAAGGTGCTGGGCATCGCACCGTCGAGCAGCTACGAGCTGATGCACGAGAAGGATTTCCCCGCGCTGCGGATCGGCAACCGGATCGTCGTGCCGAAGGAGGCGTTCATCCGCTGGGTGGAGCAGCACACAGGAGCAACCAAATGAGGCGCAGCCTCTGGTCAACACGCGATTCAGTCAAGGATTATTTTCCGTTGCCGAAAGAAACTTTCTCGCTGGGTCTGAGCGCGGCAGAAATCGCAATTTACGCCTACCTTCTGTTCTGCGAAGATCGGCAGACTTTCCAATGCTGGCCGAGCTATCGGAAAATCGGTGATGCGGTTGGGCTGAGTCAGAACACGATTCGTAAACACATCCGGTCGCTCGAAGAACGCGGCCTGCTCGTCACAGAGCCGACGCAAGTTGCAACGAAGGATGGTCGCAAGCGAAATGGCAATCTACGCTTCACCATCCGACCAATTCAATTCGCGCTCCAGCAGGACTATGACCGGCAGATGCAGAAGCTTACCGAGGACGCAGCAAGGAGAAAATATGCCGATTTTATTGAAAACACAGGTTGATCGCACAGCCAAAACGCCAGTCACAGCCCGTCGCGCCCGTGTCGGCGGTTTGTGCGGCTTTCAGGACACAGTCGAGCGTGTCCCCACCGGAAGCCTGAAAACCGGACGTTGCACCGCTGTACGGGAGCGTTGGCAGAAAACATCGGAACAGGACGAGATGGCAGCGGGAAAAGCCGCTTGTGGCAAACGTGGGAAACACCGAAACGGGCAAAATCGTGGGGTGTTGGACGCTGCGGCGAGAAAGCAGGACAAAGCCACGGGGTCGTGCGCGCCCCGCGGCGGTCACATCTGCCCGCCGTGCGGGCAGTTTCAGGGATTTGCGAGGGGGTTGTTGAGAGTGCAAAAATAGCGCCTGTGGGGTCATGATTTGAAAAAAGCCTGCCGTTTCAAGGAAAACGACGGAGTTGGTAGGAGAATTTGCACAGGAAAAACAGCTTACAAACGTAAACTGCTGGCGGCAGACATGAATGCGTTGCAAAATGAGGATTACGGTGCAAAAAAGTGCTGCAGTAAACAAAGAATAAGGATTTTCGCGCATATGAAACTGACTGAAAAATATTCCGATCATCCGAAAAAAATCAGTAGACTTTGTGCTCCCTTCTGTGGTGGTTGTTTGCGCTACCAAACGAAGGAGGCACAGACAGGTTAAAGAAACGGGCAAACGGCGAGGCAACATCCGAAAGTGAAAAGACGGACGACGGGAAAGTAGATACACAGCCAGTTATGATAAAAAAGGAAAAAGGATAAACATTGCGAGAATGTGGGGTTATTGGGAGCCCCGAGGCGAAACCGTGTCACAAGTTGGAACTATTGCGGAAAAAGGAGATTCCAAAAGCCCGCAATTGCAGTAGGCGGCAAGAGAAAACCAGATAAAAAGCCATACACAGCCGAGCGCAGTGAAAATGCCGGGGACAATGAGAAACAGCGCTAATGGAATCAGATTGACCAGTGTCATAGCCAGTGAGAGCGGAAGGTATGTACTGCCGCAAAGCAGGGCATTTTTCAGAGCCTGCGGCACCGTACTATGAAAACGAGCAAGCATGGGGAAAAGCCAAGATGCGGCAATCCCGCAGACAACTAACGCAAGAACAGAGCAGGCGAGAAGGAACGGCATATTGATTTGATCATATAACAAAATGCAGATAAATGCGCCAACTCCAACTGGAAGCAGCAGCAGCCATAAAATAACGCTTTGACGGAAATTCTCCCGAAAGGAATGAAAAAATGCACGGAATAGATGTGCATCATCCTGTTGACGGAGACGAGTCACAGCATAATATAACGCAGTAATAGACGTACCGACTGTGAATAGTGGAAGTGAGCAGAGAATCGTCAACAGATTCAGCAGGACAAGATCCGAAAAGATTGTAAGCTTCTGAAAAAAAGCGGAGTCGGAATGGAAAAAATGTTTCATCTGAACAAGCTCCTGTTCTGATATGAAGTACATCAGCGGTTATGAGCAGCCCGGAAGGCGCTCGGTGTGATATCTTCCAAACGTTTAAAAGCACGGATAAACTGAACATCACCGGCAAAGCCAACCTTCATGGAGATTACCTTCACACTGTCCTTACTGCTGAGGAGCAGCTCCTTTGCGCGTTCAATCCGAAAGCAGTTGATATAACGGGCGACACTAATGCCGTATTTTTGCTTGAAAAGGCGTGAAAGATATGATTGACTGAGGCCAATTTCAGACGAAATCATACGGATGTCGAGAAGCGGATTATCGTATTGCTCAGTAATAATGCTGTTTACCTTCCCAGCCACATCATCCTCTGGCAGAAGTGCCTGTGGCTGCGTGCCTTCCATACAGCAGGTAAGAATACGGCACAAGCAGTCTGTCCACTGCTCACGGGAATGAAGCATGGTCAGCCGCGTGAACTCTGTCTCCATCTGTGCAGGACTGTAGGGGAGAAGAATATCAATCAGGTGATAGTTGCGGTAAGAGAAATAGAATGGGTCAGCGTTGTTGATATACTGGATAAACAGTGCGTCAGCCAGCTGCTGTGCGGCATCAAAACTGCGGCTGGAAAGACATTGCTGAAACTGATCGAGGATTCGGTGAGACGGATCCGTACCAGAATGTTTATGACCAGCTGTATATTCTTCTGGAAGCAACTCCTGACAGCCGAGCTGCTTTGCGCATGAGGCCCAGCAGTCCATGATCAGAAAAGAAGTATCAACGCTTGCACTGACGGCAATATGCGCGTCGCCGGGAAGTGATTGAAGCTGTCGATGCCATAATTGCGGCGCATCGGAGGTGTCCGCATCATAGTTTAAGAGAAATACGTCGACATTATCGAATGGCGCCCAATAAACAGGCACACTGTCGTTATCATAGGAAAAAAGCATGGAGAAGATATCCTGCATATGATTGTCGGCAGCACGTTTTCTAGCCAGCACGCAGTAGAAGGCATTTTCAAAACTCAGACCGTATGTTGCGGCAATATCTTCGGGCGTTTTTTGACCTTGCGTTTTTTTCCTGAGAAGCTCGGTCATGAAAGAACGGGAAATGATGATTTGTTGCTTGCGGGAGAGTGCGTTAAGCGTATCCTGTTCAGATAGAAGGGATGAAATGGCGGAGTCAATGATATCCAGTTCATTGCGTCGGAGATTGTTATCACTTTTAAATTTGGCAGCCAATTTTTCGATGGGCGTGATATTCCTCTGAATTAACCAAGAGACCAGAAGCACGCTGGAAAGCGTTGCTGCAACCAGAAGAAGCAGAGAAAGAATAATGGACGAAGAGGAGAGCTGATATGCTTTCGACTTTTGGACGGCAATCAGGTAAGAAAGTTCCGGTATGTTCGCGGAAAGGGTTGTGTAAAGATATCTGCTGTTTTCCGGAAGGATTTGAAAGACAGAAATATCAATAAAATCTGCAGAATCATTTGTGGATGCATAGACGTTCCCGCTAGTTCCGGTTACAGCGGCAAAACAGTTTTCATTGCTGCCGCAGACCCATTGAAGATGCTCGCAGAGCGTTTGCCGGTTGATTTGCACGATTAAAATACGTTGTTCCTGATTTCCTAAAATGAGACGATAAAACAGATGGAGATTCTCTCCGCTTCCAAGCGAAAAATATCCTGTCTCATCGGACTGGTACAATGCACGATGCCATTCGTCATACGAAACCTGCGGGTCTGCACCATAGCTCAGCGCCCAGTAGGGATGCAGACGCTTGACCCCCAGTTTGCCAATTATATAGCCAGAAGACGGATAATAAATCGTGACGTCATCCAGCATGGGGTTGAAGGCAATCATATTTCGAATATCCATAAACAACCGGTAGGCTGAACGGGTGCGAAGTGCATCTATATCCGCTGCATTTGTGAGATCCTTTGCGATGGCGCTTTTCGCGACGGAGAAGCTGCTGTTGAGCAGTGAATCCAAAGTGTTGTCTAAAAGAAGTTTGACATTGGATGCGTTTTGGCGTACAGCCTGCGTTTCCTTTTCGCGAATATTGCAATGCATGCGAATGCTGTAAAAGAAAAACAATCCGCAGATCAAAGTGATGATTGCTGCGGCAATGCAAACCCATACAGTGCGTATGGGTAATTTTTTTGTATGCATCGGTCAACCCCCCTGACATTGGTGATTTCAATACAATTATACAATTTTTATTGTAAAAACGAAAGAATGCATTTTTTAGTCTGCATTAACAAAAACGATACTCCGGTCGAAAAAATGACGAAAACATGATTCGGATGGAGAGATAAAACTGGCGAGAAAAGCAAAAATGCAAAAAATTGATTAACAATTTTGCGCTTGAACACGGATGATTTTGGGCGGCGCGAAAAAAATGACCCTGAGAAATCGTGCATTGAGCCAAAAAAGAAAGAGGAAGAGAATTGTTTGTAGACAACATGCAGAAAAAACTGCAAAATGGAGATGATGAACGGCGCAGAACAATGATGCGTCAGTGTACACCAGAATTATGGAAGTAAAGGAGAAATTGAAAGATGAAAAAGGGTGTTACATTGTTTCTTGCAATGCTGCTTCTGCTGGTATTGGCAGCCTGCACACCGCGCGATGCCGTTATGCAGAACCAAAATGACGTGTCGGTTACAGAAGTTGGCAACGGCCGCGCATTTGAAGGACAAACCATTAAATATTGGTCCCCAGTTGGTGATGTTGAGTATTTCAAGGTTCTGGCGGACGCATTTTATGAAAAAACCGGCTGCACTGTAGAAAGTACAGTGATTCCCTGGGGCGAAATGTCTACCAAATATGTAACTTCATTTATGACGGGTGAAGGGCCGGATGTGTTTTATCTGACCAGCGGACTTGTTGCGGATCTGGATGCAGGCAATTGCCTGCTGGATCTGAGCGGCTATCTTACGGAAGAAGAGCTGGAAAGCCGGAACTTTATGGATACCTGTTATTACAACGACAAACTATTTGCTGTTCCATATAACGTCAGCAGTGCACCGCGTGCATGGGCGTTCAATCTGGATATTCTGGCCGAGGTTGGCTATGATGCGGCTCCTGCGACATGGGACGAGCTGGTTGATGCTGCGATTAAGATCAAAGATGCCGGACTGTGCGAATATCCGATGATGATACCTGGAAATGGCGGATCGGAAGCGATCCTCGAGGGATTTCTGCCATTGCTTTTTTCGAATGGCGGAAGTGTCGCGAACGAAGACCTTACAGAAATCACATTAGACAGCGAAGCTGCGCTTGAAACTTGTCAGTTCCTGTATGATCTGGTGTACAAGCATGAAGTGCTGTCGCCGGATTGTCTTTCGCTGGATACAATGGGAACCAGCAATCTTTTCTATCAGGGAAAAACCGCAATGTGCCCGGTTTATGCAGAATCGCCGCTCTACAGCAAAGTTGAAAATGTTTTTTACGTGAAGAATGATGCGGGAGAGCTGAAACAAATCTATAAGCCGTTCAACTATGTCATTACATATGGTGTGGGGAATAATGGAAATCCAGCAAAGTGTGCCTCGCCGGTCGACATGATGGCTGTTAACTCTAATTCAGAACATACGGATGCTGCGGTTGCATATCTGAAATTCCTCTGCAAGGAGGGCTATGAAATCTATCACAGCTATTACCAGGAGCTGTTTAACGAAGAAGAGAGTACAATCATTGTTCCGCCGCTGTTTAAGGGCGACGTTGGACGGGAAATTTATCATGAGTGGCATAAGGATATGATCGAAAATCTGAATGAACACATGTTTGTCATGCCGATTGTTTCTGGCGCTGCAACGATAGATGTAGTGATTTTTTCGGATTTCCAGATGTTGATTATGGGTGAAATGACACCGCAGGAGTGCGTGGACGCAATGCAGGCAGAATGCACGGCAGCGATGGAAGGATAAATGTTCCGCAGAATAAGCGAATGCCTGCCGGAAAACCGGCAGGCGTTTTAAGGAGTCGATTTAATGAAAAGAATAACAAATGCAAAGCTGCGTGCAGATAATCGTGCGGGACATCTGTTTTTGCTGCCAAACTACATTCTGATGCTTGTGTTCGTCGTGATACCGCTGATCTATGCATTTTATCTGAGTCTGTGCAAATACAATGGCTTCAGTCAGATGCAATGGATTGGAATTGAAAATTACATAAAGCTGTTCCAGGACGACAAATTTTTTATCGCAATGAAAAATTCCGTTCTGTACGCGCTTTTAACCGTCCCGACACTAGTAATTGCTTCGCTGGTGATTTCTGCAGTGCTGGCAGGAAAATTCCGAAATCGATTTGGTCAAACGTCACGGATCATCTTATATCTGCCGACGATGGTTTCCATGGTGTTGGTGGGATCAATCTTTTTCTTTATTTTTGCCAGCGGAGAGGATGGCCTGGTCAATACAGTGCTGGGGTGGTTCGGTGTTCCGAGGCAGAATTGGCTCGGCCAGCGCAGCACGGCGATGCCTGTGGTTGCATTTGTGTTCCTGTGGAAGTGCCTCGGCTACCAGATCGTATATTTTTATGCAGGAATCATGGATATTCCAAAAGATTACTACGAGGCAGCAAGAATTGACGGAGCAAGCGCCATACAGCAATTCTTTCACATCACCGTCCCGATTTTGAAGCCAATTCTGTATATGGTTCTTGTATCGCTGATTCTCGGGGCATTTCAGGCGTTCGACATTCCTTACGCAATGACAGCCGGCGGACCTGGAAATGCAACGCTTCTGCCAGGATATCATATCTATCTGTATGCATTCCAAAGCCGCCGCATGGGCTACGCAAGCGCATATGCAATCGTCCTTGGCATAGCGACGTTTGCTGTAAACATGATTATGCGTGCGGCAATGAAAGAGAAGGTCGGTGAAAATGATGGCTGATGCTGGACGGCGTGGAACGATCCGGGAGGGAAACCGGATTGTGCGAATGATTTGGACGATTGTTCTGATTTTCCTGATGGTATTATGTTTATTTCCCTTCGCGTATATGCTGCTGATGTCCATGATCGATGCAAAAATGCTTAGGGTTAATTTGGATACGCTGCTAAAGTCCAAATATTCCTTCGAAAATTACATGAAGTTGTTCCGCGAAAACAACTATATTCGTTATATTCTGAATTCTGTGATAGTCAGCTTTTTTGGAGTGACGCTTTCGTGCCTGTTTGGGGCAATGGGAGGCTATGCATTTGCCAAGAAGAAATTTCGTGGACGTGAAACGATTTTTCTGGTTTTCCTGGCACTCGGCATGATTCCCTCGACAGTGCTGCTGATCCCTCGCTTTCTGGTTTCGCGCACGATTGGACTGATGAACACCTATACGGGACTCTTCCTGCCGACGGTTGCCGGTGCGGGTGTGTTTCTGATGCATCAGTTTTTAAAGGGATTGCCGGATACGCTGCTGGAAGCGGCGGATATCGATGGGTGCGGTGAATTCCGAAAATTTGTGCAGATTGTCTGCCCGCTGATCAAGCCTGTCATTACAACACTTGCCATCACGACATTCACGGCGCTGTGGGGCGATATGCTCTGGCCGCTGGTCATGATAACGGACAATGACAAGATCACGCTGACGCTGGCGGTTACGACTTTGAAAAAGCGAACAGAGGGCGAAACAAAGTATGGTGAGGTGTTTGCAGGCTACGTGTTGACGATGATGCCGACGCTGGTCGTCTACATGTTCGGGCAGCGATATTTTATTGAAGGTATCTCTGTCAGCGGTCTGAAGCTTTGAAGCTGCAGCAGATGGAGAAAGGAACGGAAATGCGTGCGAATGAAAGTAAGTGGATACCGTATGATCCTGAAATTGGGCAGATAAAACATGGCGCACTGGATTTTTCGTGGCTTAATGAAGTGCCGGCCGGCATCCATGGGCATGTTACGGTTCAAAATGGACATTTTATATTCTCAGATGGAACACCGGTAAAATTCTTTGGCGTCAATCTGGGCTTTGCGGCTGCAACGCCGGAGCGGCGTGTGGCGGAAGCAATTGCAGAGGATTTGTACCGGTCAGGGGCAAACATGGCGCGCATTCACGCGACGGACTGTACCTATTGTGGGATTATTGACTATACGCAGGAGAAAACCGGGATGCTGAATACACAGATGCTTGACCGCCTCGATTATCTGGTCTACTGTCTGCGCGAGAAGGGCATTTATCTGCATCTGGATATGACAGCCGGACGCGGGTTTCATGCGGCCGATGGTTTCACGGAAGAAGAACTGGAATATGCAGCACAAAACGTCCGTGCGGTTCGGTTCTTCGATGAGCGTATCATTCGTCTGGAAAAGGAATATATCGCGCGTTATCTGACACACAGAAATCCCTATACAGGCCTGCGCTACGTTGAGGATCCTGCGGTCGCGATTGTTCAATACACAAATGAAAACAGCATTACCTGGTATCAGCTTCCAGGCACCAGGACGGCATTTGACCGAGCCTTGGATCTGCGTTTCAATCTCTGGCTTTGTGACAAATATGGCAGCCGGGCAGCGATGCAAAAGGCGTGGACAAATGCAGACGGAATTTGTACGCTTCAGAAATCGGAAGATCCGTTTGCAGGGACAGTTGTCCGGCCAAGGCTTGGCTGCTGGGGGGAGCCGGTAACCCAATGGGATGCAGCGCCGGACAGTGAGCGTGCGCCGGTTCGTCATTCGGAGTTTATGTCATTTCTGCGGGAAATTGAAAAAAATACCTTTCAAGATGTCTATCGGATGATTCGCGCGCTTGGTTACCGGTCAGCAATCAATCTTTCGAACTATCCAGAGGCGGCGCTGGATCTGGAGATGAACGCGCTCGGCGATGTGACAGAAAAGAATCCATATTGGAATCACCCAATTGGTCCGTATACGCCGCCGACGCAGTTTTATCCGGAGGAAATGTGCCAGATCGATCCGCGCCAGCCGCGTGCAGTACATAATTCACATTCGCTGGGTGTTGCATCAAGAGCAAGAGTTGCCGGCAAGCCATTTGTGATCACAGAATGGAACGCGACAAATACGACACCGTTCCGGGCGGATGCATTGTTTCAAATGGCGGCTTATGGTGCGCATCAGGATTGGGATGGGATCCTTCTTTTTACTTACACGTTTGCAGGAACAGAACAGGAGTATTTTAACGCGGATCATTTCACGGATTTTTTTACTGTTAACCTTGATCCGGCCATGTGGTCGCAGTTCGGAATTGCTTCTGCAATTTTTCGCATGGGCTTGGTCCAAAAAGCAAGAAACCGCGTTGAGCTCGGCGTATCGGAACAGGATCTGCTGGCGCAGACAGCAGAATTTTGGCGGCTCCCCATGTTGTTTCCGTTTGTTTCTCAATTTGGTTACCGCTTTTTTGAGCAAACATGCCATTCAGCGGCGGAGTTGGTTATCAGCTCAGGCTGCACAGCTTCCGGCGACTACCGGCAGGTGAAGCGTGCATTGATTCACAGCGGCAATCCGTTTTGCGATGCGATGCAGCAGAAAAAAGCGCGTGAAAAATGGCTGCAACTGCATACACAGGATGAGGCAAAACTGATTTCGGTTGGAAGCGGAACGCTGCAGGCAGGCAGCCGCATTGCGGTTTTTGATGCGGGTGTCAGCGACAAAATCCTTGGTGGAAGCGTTGCTGATGAGGTATTAACACGAGCTATGCGGGAATTCGGACTGCTGGACGCAAAAAAAGGCTGGTTTGCCGATCGTGTGGTTTCGGATACCGGGGAGTTGACTTACGATATAGAAAATGGCTGCTTTTCGGTGCAGACAGACCGGGCTGCGATTTTTGCGGGAAAAGCACAGAATGCACAGCACTTTGGCGGTTGTACGCTTTGGACGGAGAATGACCGTGCTGCAGTTTCAATCTTCCCGTTGGACAAAAGGCCGATTCAGAAAAGCGCGCACCTGCTGATCTATGCAATGGGGCGATGCGAGAATACAGAGCGCGTATGGAGCGGAGATATGCTCCTTGCACACGGCAGTGCGCCGATCATTTATGAAAATATAACAGCGGAGCTGTATATTCCGAGCACGCTGCGGCATTGCAAGGCATGGATTCTGGATGCGTCTGGAACGCGCTCCTGTGAAACAACGGTTACCGCGAAGGCAGACGGCATTTGCCTTCACCTCGGCGGCGGACATTTGTATGAGCTTGTGCTTGGATAGCCTGAACGGCTGTCATAATCTGAAATACTGGAGGATACTATGAATTTTCCTTTCCCAGATAGATTTTTGTTCGGTGCTGCCTGCTCTGCCTGCCAGATCGAATCTGGTTGTCACGACGGTGGAAAAGGCGAAGATGTTGGTGAGCACTTTTTTAAAGTGTTTCCGGAAAAGTATCAGGGTGGTGACCCTGAAAAATCAGCTGATTTTTATCACCGTTATCGTCAGGACATTTTACAGATGAAGGAGCTTGGGCTCAGCGCATTCCGCTTTTCCATATCGTGGTCGCGAATCTATCCGGACGGACCCGATCGGGTCAATGCAGAGGGATTGGCGTATTACAGCGATATGATTGACGCGCTCCGTGAGGCAGGAATCGTTACCTTTTTCGACCTGTTTCACTGCGACCTTCCGTATTGGGTCATTGAGCGCGGCGGTATTCTGAACCGCGCATTTATCGACTGGTTTGAGCGGTATGCAGAAACCTGTTTTACGGCATTTGGAGATCGAGTGGACTATTGGAGTACGGTAAATGAGCCAAGCATCAACTGTATGGGCGCGTATGCCTACGGCACCAATGCACCGTATCTGATGGATATGACAAAGGCAATTCATGCCTGCCATAATATGCTATTGGCACATTTTCGTGCAGTACGGCTATACAAACGCATGAATCTTCCGGGAAAAATCAGTGCAGTGATCCATTTTGAGCCAAACTATGCGCTCTCCTTTGCGTCAGAGGATATTGCTGCCGCGCAGAGAAATCTGGATTTCTACTCTGGGTGGTGGATGGAACCGATGTTTTTCGGACGTTATCCTGAAAAACTGCTTGCCTATCCATATCTGACGCAACGCCTTCCGGAAAATGCACAGGCAGAGCTTCAGGATGCGTTTGAGGAGGCTGATTTTATCGGAATTAATTATTATAATCCTGCATTTGTCCGCTACAAAAAAGACGGCGAGCTGGATATCTGCAAGATTGGAAATCCGGGAATTCTGCAGGATGATTATGGTTTCATGCAGTATCCGCAGGGGCTTTTTGATGCGGTGATGTATCTGAAGGATAAATTCCCTGGAAAGGATATCTTCATTACGGAAAACGGTGTTGCGCGTAAAAAGTGCGGGGATTATGACAAGGAGCTTCAGGACGATTACCGAATCGATTATATGCGGGAGCATCTGCGGGAGCTTTCCCGTGCATATCAGGCCGGTGCGCCGGTAAAAGGTTATTTTACCTGGACGATCATGGATACGAATGAACTGTATGCCGGCGGCTATAACTATATTTTCGGATTGACACAGGTGCGCTATGATACGCTTGCCCGCGTACCAAGAAAGAGTTGGTACTACTATCAGAATGTGATCCGATACAGAACGGTGGACTGAGTGTGAAAATCATTGATGTCAACGTGCGTTTAGGCGCACGGAACAGCCGGGGCGAAATTGTCACGGCCGAAACACTGACGGCGGTAATGAAGCGCTTTCATATCGCGCATGCTGTTGCAAGCCATGAGATGGCGCTTCTGGACCCGCTGTATGGAAATCTGAAGATGAAGCAGGCGGCGGAGCACTCGGATGGAAGCATCGGCGTGTGCGCGGTGCTCGATCCAATTCTGAATGAAAACTGCATTCCAGGTGCTGGCTCACTTACCGAGCGTCTGAAAAGCTTTGCACCGGAGGCACTGCGGATATGCCCAGAGAACAACCGTACGGTGTTTCATCCGCTGTATTGGCAAGAAATACTGGAGGCAGCCGAAGAATTGGCACTTCCGTTACTTTTGGACTTTGACTATCCTCCAGAGTTTTTTCTGATGCTGCCAGAGGTATCTGCGCAATATGCGAATGTGAAGTTTGTCATGCTCCGATATGGCCTGTGCCGTGCCAGACACATTCTTCCGCTGCTGAAGAGCCGGAAAAATATCTGGTTTACGGTGGAGAAAATGCTTGATTATATGCAGATCGAGGAATTGTATGCGCAGATGTGCTGTGACAGACTGCTGTTTGCCAGCGATTATCCGCAGACGGAACCGAGCGGCGTAATGGGGCTTATAACACTCGCGGATATTCCAGCGCAGGCGAAAGCACAGATTCTACATGGAAATTGGGAGGCGATGCGCGTTTGACGATTCAGGAGCATGCGATTCGAAACGGGAAAGTGTGCTGTCCGGTGATCGATGCACACACACATATCGGGCCGTATCATTTGAACGGCTGGCATCAGAAGTGTGATGAAGCAGTTACGGAAAAGGTTCGAAATTATCTTGTGCGCCTTGGAATTGATTGCATTGTTACAGCGCCGCATCCAATGGTGCAGGGATGGATGGAGTTGGCAAACCAATTTGCAGCTGAGATGGCGCAGCGTTATTCGGGCTTTGTCTATGGATATATCAGTGTAGTTCCCAACTGTGGTATGGATGCGGTTCGGCAGGAGCTCCGGCGCTATCAGAGTAATCCGCAGTTTGTCGGGTTGAAATTTCTTTCTGGATATCATGGTGAGATATGCCAGCCAGTTTACGAGTATGCGATGGATTTTGCTGAGGAAATGCATTGTCCTGTACTCTGTCATGAGTGGGGCAATGTGCCGGATCGCTCCGGCTTTGAGCAGGCACTCAGGACACGGCACAGGATGCAACTTATCATTGCTCATCAAGGCGGCGGTTCGGCTGCGGATACACGCGCATGCGCACCGATTGTGCGTGGGTATGAGAACTGCTGGATGGAGCTGTGCGGGTCGCTTTACAACCAATATGCGGTCGAAGAGATCGCAGAACTGACAGGCGTTGAAAAGCTGATTTTCGGAACGGATTGCATCAATCTTGATCCAAAGTATGAGCTTGGCAGAGTTGCTTTTTCTGGATTGACGGACGCGGAGAAGTGCAGCGTTTTTGCAGAGAATTATCAGCAGGTGCTGAAGAATTCTGAAATGGGAAAAATGAATTGAATGGGAGCGAGGTGGGAAAACATTCATAGCAAATCAAACAAAGCGTAGAAAAAATATGACGGAGGAAAACTATGAAAAAAATTATTGTATGGATTCTGGCACTGGCTATGATGTTCAGCTTATTGGCCTGTGCAAGCACAGAACAGCCGCAGGAGCCTTCTGCACAGCCGGAAGAGACGGTGACAGCGGAAGAAGAACAAGTACAGGAGGGGCCGGTAATCGAAGAACCGAAGGAATCAGAAGAAGAGTCAAAAGAGGAAGAAGCACCGGCTGAACCGATTGCAGAAACAGAATACTGGGGTGTTATGGTTTATGCGTTGACACCGGATGGTATTTATAGCCGTTCTGATGTGTTCTCTTTTGATCCGGAAACGAAGGTTGCTGAGATCAGCTGGATCTTGGGTAAGGACAACGGTATTGTGCAGGCGTATGAAGGTGCGGAAATGGGTTCGCTTGGTGTTGAAATCTGGAATTTTTCAATCGGCGCGGATGACTATTTGAGCTACAGCATCGACGAAATGCGTTATGTTACGGCAGACGGTGAGGTTGTGCTCGACGAAGCGCTTGGTGAGCGTGAAACCGATATGAGCGACGGCACTGGCGGCGGTACTGTCGCTGAGCTGAAGGATGTCCTGTTTGCGGATGTGCTGGAAGTTCACGCGAAGGTTACATTTAAGGAGGCGCATGGCCCGTTGGTTGAGGAAATCTACGGAGCAAGCGCTGCTGCGCAGAATACGGAAGATCAGCCGGCCAGCGAAACGGATGGCTGGGGTGTTATGGCATATTTCACCACACCGGATGGCGCGTACAGCAGATCTGACATTTTCTATTTTGATCCTGACACAAAGACAGCGGAAATTACATGGAAATTGGGACAGGATAATGGCGTCCTGGATGTCAAGGACGACTCCGTGATCGACATTTTGGGTATCGAACTGTGGAATTTCTCCCTGGGCGAAAAAGATATTCTTGCCTATCGGGTTGATGAAATGAAGTACGTTACCATGGACGGCGAAGTTGTTGTTGCAGATGCTGTCGGTGATTACCAGACAGATATGAGCGGTGGTACCGGCGGAGGCACAGTGGCGGATATTGACAATCCGGCAGTCAGCAGTGTGACTGAAATCCACGCAAAGGTTACTTATGTAGAGAAGACAGGCGGTTAACGCCGAAAACAGCACCGCATAATAGCATGAAAAGCTGCGTTATGCGGTGCTATGTCATATCAGTCAGCGATAGGAGGAACAACATGAAGAAGATATGCATAGTGGTTCTTATTTTGGCGATGATTATATCTGCAAGTTTGAACAGTGTGTATGCCGCAGGAGTGAAAACATATCTTTTTGATGGATCGGATGAAACCACTTGGGAAAGTAACCGGGTTCTTGAGTGCGAATCCGCAGAGGCGTGTGTTGAACGGATTACTGCCGGGTGGAATCTGGGGTGTTCGTTTAGCGCATTTTCGCCAAAAACATTGGACGCTTGGCATGCCATGATTTATTTCCTGACACCGGAGCGTGTATATAATCGGTCAGAGCTTTGTAAATTCAACGATGAAACAAAAACGGCAAAAATAAGCTGGAAGGTGGGACAGGATAACGGAATCCTGCAGGCTGAATGTGATGCAGAAATCAGTGGGATTGGCATCGAAATCTGCAACTACGGTTTAGGAGAAAACAGTGCTTTAACATATCGAATAAACAAATTATATTATATTACACAGAGCGGCGAAGCTGTAGAGTTGAGTGACGCAAATGGCATTTACACAACAGACATGGAAGGCGGTACTGGCGGCGGGATTTCTGCAAGAACAGATGGTCTGCTTGTTTCTGAGGTGTCCGAAATCTATGCAGAAATTGTTTTTGTCGAAGTGAGTAATGGGGAGGAAACGGCAGAAAGCATTAGACAATCGGAACTTTCATGGGGAAATCCGGAAACAACACAGGAGATGATTACTGCGGTAAAAAATCGCGGATTCAATTTAATTCGCATTCAAGTATCATGGCTAAACCATATGGACGAACGAGGAAATGTAAACGAGCTGTGGCTGGATAGAATAGAAAGCGTCGTCAACTATTGTATAAATGCGGGGGTATACTGCCTGATTAATACTTCTGGCGGGGGATGGCTAACTGCAGACAGCAGTTCGTTCGCGGAACAGAGAACCATTTACACGCATCTATGGGAACAGATTGCGGAAAGATTTGCAGATTATGGGGAATTGCTTCTTTTTGAATCATGCAATGAGGTGCTCGACAAAGATGGAAATTGGTGGACGCCAACTGAAGATGCGTATCAGACGATGAACATGCTGTATCAGCTTTTTGTCGATACAGTACGTGCTGCGGGCGGATATAATTCCACGCGAAATCTGGTTCTGAATCCATATGCCGCTACTTACGACTATAACATGAATCAAAATTTCAGACTGCCAAATGATAGCGTAGAGGGACACTTGATTGCGCAGGTTCACTGTTATGCACCCACTGAATTCTGTATGAATGAAATCAATCTTGGACATACGGAGTTTAAAAACACGTGGGGAAGCGCGGAGGAAATTGCGGAACTGGATAGATTGCTAAATGGTGTGAAAACAAGATTTATAAATGAATTAGGAATTCCGGTAATTGTTGGAGAGTTTGGAACAGTAAAGCGTCTGACAGAGGACGAACGAGAAAAATATGTTCGAGAATATGCACGAATAGCAAGGAAATATGGAATTAAGCTTGTCATTTTTGATGATGGTGGTGATTTTGCTGTATTCGACCGAAATCATTTAACATGGCCTTATGAGGGTATGATCGACGCATTGCTGATGGGCAGCATGACTGAGATCGAAATCCCGGAGAGAAGGCCGGTTGAAAATGCTATGCAAGGATGGAATACCGTAGCATATCTTATCGGAGAGGACGGGTCATATAATCGCTCCGATACGTTTCTTTTTGAGTGCAGCGATGGAATGGCAGAAATTATTTGGAGAATCGGTACAGACGATGGAGAAGTGCTTAATACGCAGTTAGACACGAATGCTGTATCATTGGGAGTTGAACTTTGGAATTTTGAGCTGGCTGAGAATTTTTTTGTCAGTTATGAAATTGAGAGCGTCAACATTATAATGGAGAATACCAGCGAAAGCGTAGAAAGTGCGACAGGACGTTATTGCAGCTGCATGGATGACGGAACTGGCGGAGGAAAAATTGCGGATTTATCCGGTATTACGTTTGGCAACAGCCGTGCAATAGTAGTCAGACTGCGATATTTGGGACTATATGAGCTGCCGGAAAGCAAAACGCCACAAACTGCCCTCCCTGGGTGGAGTGCAGTTGCCTATTTTACCGGTGCGGACGGTACATATAATCGTTCCGCTGCAGCTGCGATTGATGCAGATACTCGGACTGTTGAAATTGTATGGAAATTGGGTGAAAATGAAGATGTTATTCAGGCAACGCCCAATTCGGAAATTTCTGTAATAGGCATAGAATTTTGGAATTTCTCATTGACGGGGAACGAAAGGATTTGTTATCAGATTGAGAGTATCCTATGTATTACAGAAGGACGCGAACCAGTACTTATAGCCGATACAAATACGTATCAAACGGATATGAGTGGCAGCACGGGAGGCGGTCCTGTTGCCATGAGTTCAAATCTAGTCGTTAAAGACTTGAGGGCAATTGTTATTCAAGCAACAATAACTGCTTTTGAATGATTTACTGTAGATAAAGGAGAAGTAATGAAGAAAGTCATTGCAATATTGCTGGCTCTTACAATGGTTTTAAGCGGATGTTCGTATGCTGCATCTGGCAGAGCGCAGACAAAGCAGGAAATAAAGGATACAGTGGAAGCGCCTCTGGATGAAACGGCTGTTGAGGTTGAAGACGGCAGCGCTGCCGGCGAAGAATCAACAGAATGCGAATCTGCGGAAAGATTCATGCAAAACGTCACGGCGGGATGGAATTTAGGGTGCGCGCTAAGCGTTTTTGCAGAGGAGACACTGGACGGATGGGGTGTCATGGCTTATTTTTTGACGCCGGACGGTATTTACAGCCGGTCGGATGTAGCTTCGTTCGATCAGGAAAGCAAAATGGCAGAAATTAGCTGGGCTCTCTCGGGAAATGGTGTTTTGCAGGCACCGGACGGCGCACAAATAGATGGCATTGGTATTGAAATCTGGAATTTCTCACTTGGGGAAAAAGACATATTTACATATGCAATTGATGACTTGTACTATGTGACAGCAGACGGAGAAATTCGGTTGGAGGAAGCAACCGGGCAATATGAAACCGATATGGGCGGCGGCACTGGCGGCGGAATTGTTGCAGATCTGAATAATCCGATGGTGACTGATGTTTTAGAGATTCATGCAAAAGTTACTTATTTGGAAAGCCGCAAGGGAGAGGCAACTGCGCAGAGTATAACGCAGAGTGAGGTTGCCTGGGGTAATCCGGTTACAACAGAGGAAATGATACAGGCTGTGCGTGACCGTGGATTTAATCTTATCCGTGTGCAGGTATCGTGGCTCAATCATATGGACGCAGCCGGAAATATTGAACCGCTTTGGCTGGAACGGGTTGCTGAAGTAGTTGATTATTGTATGGATGCGGGAGTGTACTGCATGCTGAATACAACCGGTGCAGGCTGGCTGAAAGCCGAGCGGGAAACCTTTGCAGAGCAGAGTGCCGTTTACACACGTTTATGGGAGCAAATCGCAGCGCGATTTGCAGATTACAATCAGCTTCTTCTGTTTGAGTCCTGCAATGAGGTGCTGAACGCGGCTGGGATGTGGTGGGATCCGCCTGTGGAATCCTATGAGGTTATGAACGAGCTGTACCAGCTTTTCGTCAATACTGTCCGCACGAGCGGCGGCTGGAATGAAACACGTAATCTGGTTTTAAACCCGTATGCAGCAACCTTTGACTACGATATGAATCAGAATTTCAGACTTCCTGAGGATCCAGCAAGCAATCATTTGATTGCACAGGTGCATTGCTACGTTCCGAATGCCTTTTGCATGAATGAAATCAATTTGGGCAGCACGAATTTCAAAGATTCATGGGGAAGCGATGCTGATAAAGCTGAATTGGATGAGATTATGAAAAAAATCAAAGCTCGATTTACAGACGAGCTTGGGATACCGGTGTTGATCGGAGAGTTTGGGACAGTCAATCGAGTCAGTGAGGATATGCGTGCAGAATATGTCCGATATTACGCCCAGGCTGCTGAAAAATACGGAATTAAGGTAGTCATTTTTGATGATGGCGGTGATTTTGCGGTATTTGATCGGAAAACCTGTACATGGCCGTATGAAAAAATCATAGAGGCAGTTCTGCTCGAGTGAATGTGAAGGCGGAATAGAGGTTCACACCAACGGCAATGAGTTGTCTGGTAAATAGCTTCCTATTACAACAAATAATAAGCGTAGTCTTTGAGGTACCATACAGTAAAGGAGCAAGATACAAAAACTGCGCCGCAGTAAACAAAGAATAGGGATTTCTGATATGTGTGGAACTGAGTAAAAATATTCCGATCTTCCGAAAAAATCAGTAGACTTTGCGCCGGTTCTGTGGTAGTTGTTTGTGTTACCAAAGCGAAGGAGGCACAGACATGGCAAAGAAACGAGCGAACGGCGAAGGCAACATCCGCAAGCGCAAGGATGGACGCTGGGAAGGGCGATACACAGCCGGATATGACGAAAAGACCGGCAAGCGGCTGATTAAGAACGTCCTCGGCAAAACGCAGGCAGAAGTGAAAGAAAAGCTGGCGAAAGCGGTTGCAGAAGCAGAAAACGTAGATGTGCGCCGTGCGGACGAGTATACGCTCGGCACATGGCTGCAAACGTGGTATGAGCTATACGCAAAGCCACACCTGCGATTCTCGACTGC
>ERZ1026844.445-NODE-445-length-31118-cov-7.154750_pt1 | contig 31118 bp, 28 predicted proteins | sample MGYA00380152_ERZ1026844 | MGnify/ENA primary metagenome ERZ1026844 (study PRJEB33269, sample SAMEA4719788) | human gut metagenome | biome: human-associated habitat; feature: organic feature; material: feces | place: Cameroon | collected 2013-10 ... | reverse complement strand
CACTTGTGTATCACGTGTATATAACGACCTCAAAACAACGTAAATTATCTTCTATTTATGAATATTCTGATAATTCTTTTTGTCATTTCAATACCTAAAGAAAAGCCCCAGAAATTCACCATTTCCAGGACTTCTCAATATCTTATATTATCTTAGAAATTCTTAATTAGCAGACACCCTGAGCCAACATAGCATCTGCGTAGGTTTTCAGCATTTTAGCCACTTCCAAGCACTTTTGTCGTCCACCTGCCGCCTACTATTTTCTGATAATTGAGTTCAGTTCAATTTATCTTCCTCTTTTTCGATGAAGCGAATTTGTAAATTCCTGATTATCAGCTTCAGTTTTTAATTTAACCTTTTCTTCTGACGGTCTGAAATGCTCAATAAATTTCTCCACGTTATCTTCATTGACAGTTCTTCCATATATTTCTTCTGCCTCTAACGCAGCAATTTTATTTGCCTGCTCTTCCTTTTTTATACTATAAAATAAATCTTCTAAGTCATCACTTGCAAATATACTTTTGATTTTATCTGCTATATCTGAATGAATATCTTCACCATATAAACTTTTATACGCTTCATTTAGGATCTGAAAATTTAATGTTCTATCCATCTCCTGATGTTCTTTGATGATACCGACTATATCCGACAAATCATTTTTATAGCTTCTGGCTGATCTTACTTTCATCGCTAAAAGATATTCATCTGATACAGTTCTTACACTTAGGCAGTTGCAAAATTTTTTATAAAAATGACTGCATTCAATTAATTTATGGCTATAAGAAGATGTATTCTTGAAATCATCATTCAACCAACCATCCCCCAAATCATTTTCATCTCCAACTTGATTAATAACTTCCTTCATTGATGAAGCTGCTCTTATAATGCTGTCAATATCTGTCGTGGTATCCCTGAAATTATAATTCATGATCATAGATGCACCACCAACAATAATAATTTCGGCTTCCGGGTTAGCTCTGTTTGCCTTCTTATATTCTTTAGCAACCAAGTATAAATAATGATCAATATTTGACCGATTAAATTCAAACGACATCCTCAATATTCCTTTCTATTATATTATGGCGGAAGAAAAAGGCACCACATTGGTCATGGCTGCAAATTTTTACTGCCTCATCTCTATTTTTGTGACTATGCTCAATTTTATCTAATAAGATAATTCCTTCGGGATATAAAATTTTTTCTAGTTTACAAGCTCGTATTTTTGCATATCCTTCATACAACGTAACACCATTTTTCCATGAGATGTAGTCTATCATTGCAAGTGTATAAAGGGCTTTGTCATACTCATGGTTATTCCATAATACCATAACAAGATTAACTCTCATTACCTTACTGATAAATTCATAATCTCCGTCAAAATGATACATATGACATATTTCGGAGCGGAAAACATCGTAAGATAGTTTTCCACCCAATAGTCGCTTTAATCTCATATCATATTTTTCTTTAGCCAAAGTTTTCACTATCCCACCTGCTTTCTTTATTCGTACAACATTTCCACCATCTTACTGGCTAATGCCTGTAAAATTTTCATTCTTTTTCCTTATTATATGTACTAACCTCGAGATTTTCAATACATGTCAATGGTTTTCATTTTTATAATCAAGTATTTTCACAATAAAAAATACCTAGCAGGTTTGTCGCCCACGTGTCGCCCACCTGTCGTCCACGTGTATCCCACTAGGTATTTTACCTTTAGCTAATTTTTATTGTCAGAATTTTTTGATAATTTAAATCCTTGAAAATCCAGCATATATGCGTGTTTCAACGGATTAGCAAACTCCCTGGGCAAGCATAGCCTCTACAACCTTCTCAAAGCCTGCGATGTTTGCGCCTGCAACATAATCAGTCTTGCCGCCAACAGTCATATGATATCTCTTCGCAGCATCACTGATGTTTGCATAGATGGTTTCCATGATTCCTTTGAGTTTTCCGTCTACTTCCTCGAAGGTCCAGGAAAGTCTCTCGGAGTTCTGGCTCATCTCTAATGCGGAGGTAGCAACACCACCAGCGTTTGCAGCTTTACCGCCTACGAACAGAACACCATTCTCCTGTAAATATTTGGTAGCCTCTAAAGTGGTAGGCATATTTGCACCCTCAGTTACGGAGATAATACCGTTAGCAACCAGTGCTTTTGCATCCTCTAAGTTTAACTCGTTCTGGGTTGCGCAAGGCATTGCCAGGTCACCCTTGATGGTCCATACGCCATGCTCCCCATTTTTCTTTACATGATACTCAGCACTGGGTCTGGCTGCTGCATAAGCATCCAAACGTGCTCGTTTAACTTCTTTTACCTCTTTTAATAAGGCAACATCAATTCCTTCAGGATCATAAATCCAACCGTTGGAATCAGAGCAGGTTACACATTTCGCACCTAACTCCTGTGCTTTTTCAATTGCATAGATTGCTACATTACCAGCACCGGATACGATACAGGTCTTGCCTGCAATATCGATGCCGTGGTCTTTTAATAAAGCGTTGGTTAAATATAACAGACCATAACCGGTAGCCTGGGTACGGGCAAGGGAACCTCCATAGGTAAGTCCTTTTCCGGTCAGAACACCTTCATAGGAACCGCGGATTCTCTTGAACTGTCCGAACATGAAACCAATCTCTCTTGCACCGGTTCCGATATCACCAGCAGGAACATCCACATCTGCTCCGATATATTTGCAGAGCTCTGTCATAAAGCTCTGGCAGAATGCCATAATCTCTCTGTCTGATTTGCCCTTAGGATCAAAGTCAGAACCACCTTTACCACCACCGATAGGCAGAGTGGTGAGGGAATTCTTAAATACCTGCTCAAAACCTAAGAATTTGATAATACCAAGGTTTACAGAGGGATGAAGTCTCAAACCGCCCTTGTAAGGTCCGATGGAGTTGTTAAACTGTACACGGAAACCTCTGTTTACCTGTACCTGTCCCTTGTCATCCACCCAGGGAACACGGAACATGAGCTGACGATCCGGCTCAGTGATTCTCTCCAGAATTGCGTTCTTTCTATACAGCTCCTCATTTGCATCAATTACAGGTCTTAAAGAATCAAGAACCTCGGTTACTGCCTGCAAGAACTCAGGCTGGTCGGCATTTTTTTTCTTTACTACTTCGAGTACCTCATCAACATATGACATTGTTATGCCCTCCTTAGATTTAATATGTCTTAACTACAACCAAAGCCCTGGCGGTAAACCAATCACTTTGTTCGTTGACGCTTTTTACGTTCCTATTATAGTACGATGAAAAAAAACAGGCAAGGCACTTTATTGATGTGAACAGTAAAAGTTTTTGGCAATTTTTTATGCAGATTGTACAATGATACTGGTATACCTGTATACAGTAAAAAATTACTAGAGATATTCTCTCCATTTCTGCACACTTTTCTCTTCAAAATCCATTAATTCTTTAGCAAACTCAACGGTGGCGGCATCGGCACGCTCATTATGTTTTAAAACCTTAAACATATCGGTAATTCCACGGTTGCTTCCCTGGATCATCATCTCTGCTACATGGCTGTTGCTAGTGTTAAACATGGTGGCTGCCTCAATAGAGACATTTAACATCATATCCTGTAGTTTACTTCCCCGGTACTGCTCCGCATCGGCATCTACCAGCCTTGTGGTTGCCCGGTTATTCAGTTCCCCGTATTTCACTGACTGTCTGTCCAACTGCCTGGAAATTTCTTCATCCATTACTTTCTCCGATAATGCATGAATGGCTTTTAATCCCATGGCTGTGTTTTTCTGAATTTCCTTTAAAATCGCTGTATCTTCTTCCCGCATAGCTGTCTCCTTTTCCCAGATTCCTTTTTATTTATTTTGACCAGCTGATGGGAAAATAAACATAGCTGTATAACAATAAAAAGAATCCTGCTCGCAGGATTCTCCGCCTGCGGCGGGTCGCTTCTGCGACATAATTCCAATCCGACGCAGTGCGATCCTACCCGGAGGGCTTTTTATTTGATAGGAATTTCCTATCAAATAGAATCAAAAACCGGAGAGGATTTCCTCTCCGGTCTGAAAATATCTCTTTATGAAATGATTATTCAACAAACTCGCTCTTCACATAGGCAACTTTGCCGTTATATTTAATCTTGCACCAGCCGTCTGCCTGCTTGGTAATCAGTTCCATTTTTTCGCCCTGGTAAACAACACCTGCTTTTTCTGCGGTTTCACTCTCAGCAGTACGGATATTGACAGTGGTTTTCGCTGTAACATAACCATTGGTTGTCATGTTCTGGTCATCTGTGGTGTCGGTATCAGTGTTCGTATCCGTGTCCGCTGTTACTGTGGTTTCTGATACCACTTCCAGATATTCGCCCTTGATAAAGCCTTCACCGCCCTCAAAGCTGATGCCGATCCAGCCGTTTGCCTTAGATTCAATGACATCGAACTCATCACCGCTCTGGGCTTTACCGATTTTGTCGGCATTTTCACTGTCGGAACTGCGGATATTTACCGTTGTGGTGGCTTTCACCCGTTGTACTACCGTCTCCACCGGTGTTTCTGCGGTATCACTTTCGCTATTTTCTTCTGCAGAGGCTTCATCCCCGCTTACGGCAGCTTCCTCTGTCTCATTGTTTAAATCAGCCAGCTCTGTACCCACCTGACCGCTGACTACGGAATCCATCTCCACCAGTGCCTGTCTTAACTCATCATTGCTTGCCAGAAGCTCATTATATTCTGCAGCAACTTTATTGTTTAACTCAATGACATCATCCTGATGGGTGATCTGCTCGATATAATCCTCAACAGCAGCATCGGATTCTCCACGATCTACGATTGTATAGGAACCATCCTCTGTCATGCATACATAGTAAGATTCCATACCGGGTACTAACTCATCCCTGTCATTTAATTTCAAATAATATTTGACATAGGCTACATAGGAATTCTCCACGGGACCGGGCTTGGTGTAAACTTCAATCTGGTTGTAACTTTCGATATAGCTGCTTATTTTTTCAAAGAAAAGACGGGCTGTATCGGAAGATCCAATGGCTGGATTTAAAGAAATAACCGTGTCCATGTCTCCATCGGCTCTTGCAGTAAAATACTGCTCAAACAATTGATTTAAGACCGGGTAAGCATCCTGCTCCAGTGCAAGCTGGGAAACTGCCGTTTCCGCAGACTCAACAGACTCCGCTGTCACCTCCACCGTATTTTCCTTGTTGTCTTTTTTGTTGGCACTCATGGCAATGGAAATGGTGATGGCTACACACAGAATCAATATGATTGTCATTACGATGCGGTTATGATCGATAAGTTGATTTTTTATTTGTTCCAATTTCTGTTTCATTTATAATAATCCTTTCTGCATGACCAAAGAACTCGTTTTCCTAAAATAACTATTCAGAGCTTATTCGCAAAAAACGTTGGCTATGAATATCCCCCAAAAAGAAAAATGCACTCGACAGGAATCGAACCTGCATTAAAGGCGTCGGAGGCCTCCGTTCTATCCATTAGACTACGAGTGCATTCAAGTGAAATAACAGACTCCTAAGATACGATGCAGTGCAACATATATTACAAATTTGTTAACTCACAAAAAATATCTTATCATATTGACCGGTCATTGTCCAGTCCAGATTTTGTTAATTTGCCGTTAATTTATGATTCTGCGGTATTTCCCCAACGGTTTTTTAATTTGCTTTGAAGCCGATACAAAGTATTCATTGCATCAAGCGGGGTCATGGTGCTGATTTCCAATTTCTTTAACTCGTTAATAACATCCTCATCCGTCACCGTATCAAACAGGGAATATTGAGCCATCTCCAAGGCATCCACTTTCTCCTGCTTTTTCTTAGAAGGAGCTTCTGTTGGTACGGAAATAGCAATGGACTGCACTTTTTCAATCACATCATTATCCAGAAGCTGCACCAGAATCTCTTTGGCACGATCAATGACCATGTCCGGCACACCTGCCAGTTTTGCTACCTGGATACCATAGCTTCGGTCTGCACCGCCCTGAATAATCTTTCGCAGAAAGACAATATCGTCCCCATTTTCTTTTACCGCGATGCAATAGTTATTGACATTTTCAATGCGGCCTTCCAGTTCTGTCAGTTCATGGTAATGTGTGGCAAACAGGGTTTTCGCTCCCAGAAGTTTCCGGTTGGCAATATGTTCCACCACTGACCAGGCAATGGAAAGTCCGTCAAAGGTTGCGGTACCTCGTCCGATCTCATCCAGGATCAGTAAACTCTGAGGTGTTGCATTTCTTAAAATATTGGCAACTTCATTCATCTCTACCATGAAGGTACTCTGCCCGCTTGCCAAGTCATCGGAGGCACCCACACGGGTAAAAATTCGGTCAACCACGCCGATGTTAGCGCTTTTTGCCGGGACAAAACAGCCCATCTGTGCCAGTAGGACAATCAATGCGGTCTGTCTCATGTAAGTGGATTTACCTGCCATATTGGGACCGGTGATAATGGCAATCTGGTGCTTATTGTTGTCCAGATAGGTGTCATTGTCAATAAACAGATCATTATCAATCATCTTTTCCACTACAGGATGGCGTCCGCCCTTAATATCAATGACTCCCTTTTCATTTAATCTGGGACGGACATAATGATTCCTTTCACTCACCAGGGAAAGGTTTGTGTATACATCCAGCTTGGCGATGGCTTTTGCGGTGCGTTGAATCCGCTCCATCTCAGCCCCGACGGCATCACGAATCTGACAGAAGCAATCATATTCCAGAGTGGAAAGTTTATCCTCGGCATTGAGAATAGTGTCTTCCAATTCTTTTAATCGAGGAGTCGTAAAACGTTCTGCATTCGTCAGTGTCTGTTTACGGATATAGTCTTCCGGAACCAGATCCTTAAAGGAATTGGTCACTTCAAAGTAATAGCCGAACACTTTATTATATTTGATGCGCAGGTTCTTAATACCGGTGCGCTCCCTGTCCTGCTCTTCCAACTGTGCCAGCCAATTTTTCCCTTCGGTTTTGGCATTGCGCATATTGTCGATGGTTTCATTAAAGCCCTCTTTGATCATGCCTCCTTCACGGATTAACAGTGGAGGCTCCTCCACAATACTATCTTCAATCAAATGAAACAGATCTTCCAGTCCGTCAATTTCTTCGTAAAGCTCCGTGAGTGCTGCTACCTGAAAATCCTGCAGTACCATTTTAATGGAAGGAAGCATCTGCAGGGAATTACGCAGTGCAATTAAATCTCTGGGATTTGCCGTCTTATAACTGATTTTACCCATCAGACGCTCCAGATCATAGATGGGATTTAAATATTCCCGCAGTTCATCTCTTGCTACCGCATCTTTGCAAAAGGCTTCAATAGCATCCAGACGGGCTACCATCTGTCCCTTATCTAAAAGGGGCTGCTCAATGTAATGCCGGAGGGTTCGGGCACCCATGGCAGTTTTGGTATGATCCAATACCCAAAGAAGGGAACCCCGCTTGCTCTTTTCCCGCAGGGTCTCTGTCAGTTCCAGATTCCGTCTGGTAGAACTGTCTAACAGCATATATTTGCTGGTGAGATAAGGATAGAGATGGGTGAAATTGTCCAGTGATACCTTCTGGGTTTCCAGTAAATATTGCAGTAAGGCTCCTGCGGCTACGATTCCGGTAGGGAAATCTTCAATGCCCAGTCCGGTTAACACATTTACCTTAAAGTGCTTCAATAGAGCCCGTTTGCATCCATCCTCGTCAAACATCCGGGCTTCCAGCGGATTGATACAAATATGTAATCGGCCTTTTAAATCCTCCATATCCACACCACTTACCAGAAACGCATCATTGCAGATAATTTCAGAGGGGCTGTATTTATAAATTTCATCCAGCAGTTTTTTTACATCGTCTACTTCTGTAAGATAATAGTCTCCGGTCAGAATATCTGCAATGGATACACCAATACGATCCTGCATATAGGCAACAGACATCAGATAGTTGTTTTTTGATTCCTCCAGGGTCTGGGTATTCAGGTTTGTACCGGGAGTCACCACCCGGATTACCTCCCGTTTTACCAGCCCTTTTGCCAGTTTCGGATCCTCCACCTGCTCACAGATTGCTACCTTATAACCACGGGAAACCAGACGGGACAAATAGACTTCGGCCGCATGATAGGGTACGCCACACATGGGGGCACGCTCCTCCAAACCGCAGCTCTTTCCCGTCAGGGTCAGTTCCAGTTCCTTTGATACAATTTTAGCATCATCGAAAAACATTTCATAAAAGTCACCGAGACGATAAAACAGAATACAGTCTTTGTACTCTTCCTTTGTCTTCAGATACTGCTGCATCATGGGGGTGACTTCTGTCATATCCGGCATGTATTTTTATCCTCATTTTCTATAAACTCTGTTTTCTGAATTCCGGCGGATTTTATTATTCCTGCATTTCTCCCATATAATAAAATCCTCTGCACTCTTTTAAATAGACAGGAACGATTTGACCGATCAGCTCTGCAGATCCCGGAAAATGTACAATGGTATTGTTGGAAAGTCTGCCATTGACCAGATGGGGATCATGTTCATTGATTTCTTCCACTAAAGCATCCATTACCTGTCCCTGGTAGCGGGATACACGCTTTCTGGCAGTCTCCTGTACTACCTGTAACAGACGGTCAAAATTTCGTTTCACTTCCTCTTCGGGCACCTGGTTTTCCATGGAAGCGGCTGGAGTGCCGGTTCGTTTGGAGTAAATAAAAGTAAAAGCATTGTCGAATTCAACCTGCTTTACCACATCAATGGTTTCCTCCACATCTGCAGCAGTTTCGCCGGGAAACCCTACAATGATATCCGTTGTGATTGCCATATCCGGAAGTTCTTTGCGGATTTTCTGTGCCAGTGCCAGATAGCTTTCCTTGGTATACCGGCGGTTCATGGCAGTGAGAATTCTGGTAGAACCGGATTGCAGGGGTAAATGCAAATGGCGGCAGACCTTGGGATTTCTCTTCATCACCTTAATTAGTTCATCGGATAAATCCTTGGGATGGGAGGTCATGAAACGGACACGCTGTAACCCTTCAATTTCGCATACCTGTTCCAGAAGCTGGGCAAAAGTAATGGGCTCTGACAGATTTTTTCCATAGCTGTTGACATTCTGTCCTAACAGCATAATTTCTACGACGCCGTCTGCCACCAGGCGCTCAATTTCCCGTAAAATATCCTTGGGCTCCCGACTCTTTTCCCGTCCCCGTACATAGGGTACGATACAATATGAGCAGAAATTGTTACATCCAAACATAATATTGATCCCGGATTTGAAACGATATTTCCGCTCCACCGGAAGGGTTTCCACAATCTGGTCAGTGTCTTTCCAGATATCAATTAACATTTCCCCCGGATTTTCGAATACCCGGGTAAGATACTCCGGAAATTTATATAAATTGTGGGTTCCAAAAATCAGGTCCACAAAACGATAACTGGTTTTTAATTTTTCGATAACAGACTCTTCCTGCATCATACATCCGCAAAGGGCTACCTTCATGTGGGAATTGCGGCGTTTGTTGCCGTTGGCAACCCCTAAATGTCCATAAACTCTCTGATTTGCATTATCTCTTACCGTGCAGGTGTTATAAATAAGAAAATCCGCCGCCTCATCATCCTCGTGGATTTCATAGCCTGCAGCCTCCAGTACGCCTGCCAGTTTTTCAGAATCTCTGGCATTCATCTGGCATCCGAAAGTAATGACCGATGCAGTCAACGGACGTCCCAGTTTCTCACTCTCTGTCTGTACATATTTTCTTGCCTGTTCGATATATTGATCCATGTGTTTCCTGCTTTCTTCAAAAGATACAGAGTGTATTATACCGTACCGACCATCTTTTTGCAAATAAAAAGGGACAGTGCGATACCGTCCCTGAAAGGTTCCCTATTTCTGTTCCGCGTAAATGGAGACAATATTTTTCAGAATTTCCACAATGGTTTCCATATCTTCCGCACAGGCAAATTCCTGTCTGCCGTGGAAGTTTTCTCCGCCGGTGCAAAGGTTCGGACAGGGCAGCCCCATAAAGGAAAGCCTTGCACCGTCTGTGCCACCGCGGATTGCCACTACCTTGGGAGTGACCCCGGCCTTTTCCATTGCTTCTTTTGCATGGTCAATGAGATGCATGTGGGGTTTGATCTGTTCTAACATGTTGTAATAAGAATCTTTGACCTCCGGGAAGAATAATTCCTGACCGTACTTTTCATTTAAAAATTCTGCCGTTTTCAGGAACAGTTCTTTTTTTCGTTCAAATTTCATTTTGTCATGGTCGCGGATAATATAAAACAGGGTTGCCTGCTCCACATCTCCCTGGATGCTGTCCAGATGGAAAAAGCCTTCATAGCCTTCGGTATACATAGGATTCTGTTCCACTGGAAGAAGGTGCTGGAATTCCATGCCCAGTAAAATCGCATTTAACATTTTGTTTTTGGCAGAGCCGGGGTGGACACTTCGTCCTCCGACAGTCAGTTTACCGGAGGCTGCGTTAAAATTTTCATATTCCAGTTCGCCTAAGGCACCGCCGTCCACAGTATAGGCAAAGTCTGCATCAAACTGTTTTACATCGAAATGATCCGCACCGCAGCCCACCTCCTCATCCGGGGTAAAACCGATTTGAATGGCACCATGAGGTATTTCAGGGTGCGCCAGAAAGTATTCCACCATGGTCATAATTTCCGCTACGCCTGCCTTGTCATCTGCACCTAACAAGGTCGTACCGTCTGTAACGATCAAAGTCTTACCAATGTAATTGTTTAATTCCGGGAATTCTTCCGGATTTAAGGTAATGCCCAATTCCGGATTCAAAAGAATCGTTGTTCCGTCATAGTTTACTACCATCCGGGGCTTTACATCGGTATCGGAAACCGCGGGGGAAGTATCCATATGGGCGATAAAACCTAACTTCGGAACTTTTTCATAGCCTGGAGAAGCCGGAATTCCTGCATAAACATAGCAGTGTTCTGCGTCAAAGAAAAGTTGGTCTTCCGACATACCCATTGCCTTTAAATCAGCCAGTAATTTGCGGGCAAGATCATATTGTTTGTCTGTTGTAGGGCATTTTTGTTCTGCCAGTTCCTCACAGGACTGGGTATCAATTTTTACATACTCTAAAAAATGTTCAATTACGCTGCTCATCTTTTACAACTCCTTTGCTTCATAGAGATAGGCATTTCCTTCTTTGCCGACCCGCTCCACAACTCCTAAGTCATACAGAATATTCAAGACGGTTGCCGCAGAATTCCGGGTTATTTTCGTACATTTTGCAAACTGGGCAGAGGTGAAACGCTCCAGTTCATAGGGAACAAACTGGAGATAATCTTCTTTCCGTTCCAGATAAATTTCATCAAACAACCCGGTTGGCAGCCGGTCAAAACGGGTGGAACCCTTCTTTTTATCATGACTCCAGCCATTTAACATCCGATATTCCTCGGTGTCGAACAGAACTAAGCGGATTCGCAGATTGGGATGGGTCAAAAACGGTTTAATTTTATACAATTCCCGGAACACTACATAAGGATTCCCGGTTTTAGGACTTTTTCTTTTTCTGGATAATTCTCCGGTCTCCGGATCCACCCAGATCATATATTTTTCATGGGGAATGGGATACACCACTGTCACCACATAGTCCTGTAAAAAAGCGTTGAGCTTTTCCCGCAGCTTATCAAAATGCGCCGTCTGGATTTCAATAATTTCCTCTCCGGTACAGATATCCGCGTAAAACCGCCCCACCTTCACTTCCTGGTTTTCCCTTTCCGGTGCAAAGTAAGCTTTTAACACGGCGTGGACGGTTTTTTCCGAAAGTTCCCCAATACGTTTTCGCTCTTTTTCCGTAACAATAATGTCGTTGCAGATTTTATCAAAACGACATTTATCTTCCTCTTTAACTGGCATGGCCGGCCTTCTCCTTATGGACGGATCTGACCGTTACCGTAAATGCGGTATTTATAGCTGGTAAGTTCCCGAAGCCCCATAGGACCTCTGGCATGAAGCTTCTGTGTGCTGATACCGATTTCCGCACCGAACCCAAATTCTCCGCCATCTGTGAAGCGGGTGGATGCATTCCAGTAAACACAGGCTGAATCAATTTCATTTAAAAACTGGCGGGCAGTCTCTTCATTTTCCGTAAGAATACTTTCCGAATGTCCGGTACTATAATGATTGATATGGGAAATCGCTTCTTCCACACTGTCTACGGTTTTCATGGAAATGATATAGTCCAGATATTCGGTTCCAAAATCTTCCTCGGTAGCCGGTTCACAGCCGATATGTGCCTGTACTGCCTCATCTCCACGCATGGTCACCTGTTTTTCCTGCAATGCTTTCTGCAACACTGGAAGAAAGGCATCCAGAATATCTCTATGTAAAACCAGAGATTCACAGGCATTGCACACGCCGATGCGCTGGGTCTTGGCGTTGATGATGATGGGAATGGCTTTTTCAAAATCCGCATCTTTATCCACATAGATATGACAGTTTCCTGTGCCGGTTTCGATTACCGGAATGGTACTGTTTTCCACTACAGCGCGAATCAGTCCGGCGCCGCCTCTTGGAATCAGTAAATCCACATAGTCTTTACAGCGCATAAATTCTCCCGCGGTCTCCCGGGAAGTATCTTCCATCAGTTGGACAGCCGTCCTGGGTACCCCTGCTGTTTCCAGACCGATCTGTAATGCCTGGATAATTGCCTTGTTTGACTCAATGGCATCGCTTCCACCTTTTAGGATTGCCGCACTTCCTGCCTTAAAGCAGATACTGAAGGCATCCGCCGTTACATTGGGACGCGCTTCATAGATGATTCCAATGACACCAAAAGGCACTGTCACCTTTTCCAGTTTTAGTCCATTGGGTAAAATAGTGGTTTCCAGAATGGTTCCCACCGGATCCGGCAGCTTGGAAACCTGCTCAATTCCCGTGGCCATTCCATCAATTCTTTTATCCGTCAGCTTCAGTCGGTCTAACATGGCCGGGGACATTCCGTTTTTCTCACATCGCTCATAATCCCTGCGGTTTGCTTCCAGAATTTCCTCCATATGGGTACGGAGCTGCTCTGCACAGCATCGGAGTGCCTTATCCTTCTGCAACGTGGACATTTTCTGTAACAAAGGTTTGACTTCCACCGCCTGTTTACAGATGTTTTCTAATTCCGCTGTCATGGTTTTCATCCTTTCTCTTATAAAATTCCGCTTTCTGTCAGAATCCGGTCTGGTTTCTCATCCTGTTCCCCGGCGGGAATTTCCGGGAAGATCTGACAGGTATACGCCAGTGCCAGGTTTTCCGGTATTTGTCCCTTTTCTTTACACCAGCTGGTAAAGCGGTCATAGAAACCTTTTCCATACCCAAGCCGGTTATGTGCCTTATCAAAAGCCACGCCTGGGTAAATCAGTAAGGTAGTCTTTGCATCGTTCAGATTCCAGATCGTGGGGATTCGGTTTATTGCCAAACCATAGCTTTTCTTATCCGTTTTTCCAACCGGCTCTGGAATTCCCCTATACCCGGGCTTCAGATCTTTCCTACTTTTTACCTGATAAAAAATCAGATCTTCTCCCACAACCTTTGGGAAAAAAACCTGCTTTTCATCCAGAAGTGCCTGTTCTAAAATATCATAAGTATCTACTTCAGAGCCATAGCTTGCATAGAGCAGTAAATTTTTACATTCTGCATAAGCATCCATTTGTAAAAACAGATCCGTAATCTTCCGGCTGGCTGTCTGCTGCTCTTCTGTTGAAAGGGTGTTTCGTATTTGCAGAGCTTCCCGGCGCAAAGCTTTTTTTAAGTCATCCATCTTTATTTCTTTTTCTTTCCGAACTTTTCGCCTAAGTTTGTGATTGATCCATCTTCATTTTGAATATTTATATTATTCAACTGCGCTTTCAGATTTCCACGGACACTGGCAATATAATCCTCTCGAAGCCGCTTCTGTTCCGCTTTTTCTTCTTCGGTTAATCCCTCTTTCTGGGATTTATGATAAAGCTCGTTGATACGGGCTATTTTTTCGTCCATTTTCATTGTCTTGTTCTCCTGTTTTCGACAAAAATTGTTTGCCAATCTATTTTCTGATTATAGCACAACCGGTTTTAAATGTCTTTCCGTTCTTGTAAATCTTCTGTTTTGAGGATCCTGCTCCATTCCAAAGTCAGTTGATCCAGACGAAATGCTGCATTGGCTGGACTGGTGGAAGGAAGTTTTACGGCTTGCCTTTTTGTCTGGGGATAAAGATATTTCTGATAAAGTTCCCAGGATTTGTTTCCGTTGGCACAAATAAGCTGAATATCTGCGTGATTTAAAATTTTGGAGATATCATTGGGCACCACATCCCGGATGCTGGAATCGGAGGAACCGGTAATGCTGCAGCTCCCAATGACATCCCACAAGGCAATATGATGCGTTAAAAGCATTGTTTTCTTTTCATTCATCGTTTCCGGTACAGGACACTTCAGAATATTTGCCAGCACTTTCCAAAATCGATTCTGTTTATGTCCGTAGAAAAATTGAACTTCTCTTGATTTTACGGAAGGAAAGCTTCCCAGAATCAATATTCTGGAGTTTTCATCATAAACCGGCTCAATATGATGAATTTGATGGGAGGATTTTTCTTTTTCCATTGTTTGTACACAGGCTCCTTATTGTTCAAGATCAAAGGGTCGGAATCTTGCCCCGATCACTTCCGCTACCCGCAGTCCATCCATGGCCGCAGAGGTGATTCCTCCTGCAAATCCGGCACCTTCACCACAGGGGTACAATCCCTGGATTTCACTCTGCAATTCTTTGTCTCTGCAGATGCGCACCGGGGAGGAGGTCCGGCTCTCGATTCCACTGACCAAAGCTTTCGCATTGGCAAAGCCCTGTAAAATATGGTCAAAATGTTCCATGCCCTCCACAAATGCCTGGTTCATTTCGGCGGTGAGGATTTCATGGACGGGTGCTTCCTGAATCGCTCCCTTATGGCAGGGCTGAAAATTCTGGTAGAAAGCCTCTCCATGTCTGGAAGCCGGTTCTCCGGTAACTGCCTCCTTGAAATCGCCATAGGTTTCTACAGGAACCTTTCCCTGTCCCAGCTCCCATGCTTTTTTTTCTAACGTCCGCTGAAAGGCGATGCCGCCTAAAGGACTGGTATCCGGGTAATCTTCCGGGGAGACGGAGACAATGATAGCGGCGTTGGCATTGGCACCATCACGCTTACTGTAACTCATGCCATTCACTGCCACCATTCCCTCTTCAGAGGAAGCATTTACCACATAACCGCCAGGACACATACAGAAAGAATAAACGCCCCGCCCCGTGGATGTCTTCGCCGTTACCTTATAGGCTGCGGTGGGCAATCCACTTTCTTCATGAGTGCAGCCGTATTGATCCCTATCAATCAGATGCTGGGGATGTTCTACCCTAAATCCCACCGCAAAGGATTTCGCTTCCATGGCAATTCCTCTGTTTTGCAGCATCTGGTAGGTATCTCTGGAGCTGTGTCCAATGGCAAGAATACAGATGGAAGTATCCAGATGCTCTTTTCCATTCACCTGAACGCCTGTAATCCTGCCTTCTTCTATGATGATATCGGTTACTTTGCTGTGAAATCTGATTTCTCCGCCATACTCCTGAATTGTTTTCCTCATATGTATGACCACATCAGTCAATACATCCGTACCGATATGCGGTTTGGCATCGTATAAAATACGTTCCGGTGCGCCTGCTTTCACAAAGATTCGCAGAACTTCTCTTCCTCGGCCGTCCTTATCCTTAATCAAGGTATTTAATTTGCCGTCGGAAAAAGTACCTGCACCGCCCTCTCCAAACTGTACATTGGATTCCGGTTTTAGCACGCCTGTTTTCCAGAACTGTTCCACATCCTGCTGTCGGTTCTCTACATTTGCACCACGTTCCAGAAGAATGGGACGATATCCATGGAGAGCAAGCATATATCCGGCAAACAGTCCACAGGGACCGGTTCCCACAATCACGGGGCGATGGGAAAGGGGTTCCTCTCCTGCCTGGGGAAAGGAATAAACCTGTGGTGTTATTTTCTGCACCTGATTTTTATCTTTTACCCGTTTAAGATAACAATCTTCCTTTCCTCTTAACTGGACATCCACGGTATAACTGTAAACAATATCCGTTTTTTTGCGGGCATCAATGGAGCATTTTAAAATCTGAAGCTGTTCAATGGCTCCCTGCTCACATCCCAGAACCTTTCCTGTTTTTTTATGCAGAGCCTGATAAAGCTGTTCTCCCTGTACAGTGGGAGGCAGTTTCAGCTGATTGATTCGAAGCATTCTATTCCTCTTTCTCTTTCCTTTATTCTCTTGTTTCTAAGCTAGAATGTACTTGCTGATTCACCGGCAATCCAGCCACTTGTCCATGCCCATTGGAGATTATAGCCGCCACAGATACCATCCACGTCCAGCAGTTCTCCGCACAGGAAAAGCCCGGGCACTTTTAATGACTGAAAGTTTTGGTCAATCTCCTCTAAAGGGACGCCGCCTGCCGTCACCTGTGCCTGGGTAAAATCATTTAACCCGGTGGCATTCACCGGGAAATGTTTCAAAGTCTGTAACAGTGCTGTGGCATCCGGAAAAGATATCCGCTGTTCCCATTGCAAGCCCTTTTGTTTTAAGATGCAGGCAAGCAGTTTACTGTTGACCATGCCCATAAACAGGTTTGCCAAAGTCAGGGATTCTGTCACCGTGTTTCTTAATCGTGTCTGTAATTGCTGCTGTAGATATTCTTCTGTAAAATCCGGCAAAAAGTCCAGTTCCAGTGGCACACCGTTTTCTTTGACTGACTCTGTGTTATGTAAACTGTTAAGGTGTTCTCCGATTACATGGCTGACCTGAAAAGTAGGAATTCCTGAAATGCCATAATCGGTCAACTGGACCTCCCCGGTGTTTTCTGTCAGAATTTCCTTCCTGTCCTGGGATAACACCCGCACTGTGGCAGCTGTCCGGATTCCTGCCCATTCCGAAAAGAAAATTCCTTCACATTTCACGCCACATAAAGAAGGACGACAACCGGTTACATGATGCCCAAGTCCCGCGGCCAATGTGAAACCACTGCCATCTGACCCCAGCGCCGGTGCTGCTTTTCCGCCTCCGGCAAGAATCACCCGGTCAAATAAGGTATGGTTCCGCAAATTTTTCTTATCGCAGTTTTCTCCCGGCTGAAACACCAGCTGAAACCGTCCATCAGGGCGCTTCTTCACTGCCAGTACCTGCACATCACAGAAAATCGTTGCATTTACCTGTTTTAATTTTCGGGTTAAGAGTTCAACCACAGTGCCTGCCTGTCCGGAATAAGGATAAAGGTAGCCTTCCCGGCTGCGGATTAACATCCCCTCCTGCTCAAAGAAGGTACAGATTTTTCTTACACCTATCCGTTGCAGTGCCTGTTCCACTTTGGAAGGCTCTTTTGTATAAAAACCATCCTTTATCTGAAATGTCGGATCCAGCATCTTCTGATTGGAAAAATTACAATGTCCATTTCCTGTGGCATATATTTTTTTCCCAATTTTTTCTTTTCGCTCAAAACAGGTTACCTCTGCACCCTTTCCCGCGGCCTGGATCGCTGCCATCATGCCGGATGCACCTGCACCGATTACTGCAATTTTCATAGGAATTCCCGAACCTTTCCATAACGCATTCTGTCCCTATCATACCGCTAACTGGAATAAGACTCAAGAAAATTGTACAGGACTTCTTTTCCCTCAATTCTTTTTCCCTCAATAATTTCCTGTTGTAAATCCTCTGGTAAATAAGGAAGATAAATATCGGTGATCTCATATCGGGTTCTTCCGTCCTCACGAAATACGACTACGAAATTATTTTCCACATGAAGCAGAAATACATCCTCTGCATGATCCTGATAATATTTTGACACAATAACTCTGGCTCCGGAAAATTCAGATACTTCCAGAGAAACAAAACCCTTCTCCAGTTCAGCCAAAGGAGGCGATGTCATAAAACTGTCCATTTCACGAGAGAATTGCTCCCTGTTCATTCCGATATAGCTTATGGGGATTTGGCAGACACTGTCTCTGCTGGTGTTCTGATCCAGATTGAATTCTCTGATCAGATAGATCGTGTCTGCCGTAATGCGGTCAGGTATTGCAGCTGCCGAAATTACCCCGTCCGCTGCCTGCACAGATCCTGTTATGTTTTCTGATTCTGCACTTATTTTTTCTTTTGCAATTTGCTGGTATTCCGCAGGATGCTTTACGTTGTAATCTTTCCCCGGATAAAAAGTCCGCTGTCCCCATGCTCCCAGACAAATGCCGCCCCCCAGACAGGCCATCATGCAAAAAAATAAGCTGATACTCTTTAAGAATTTCATACGCAACTCCTCAAGGATAGTATCAGCTTTTTCTTTTTCTTTATTCTGTGAACATGTAATTATTCATTAGAAAGCAGAATCCGGTCATTGTCTAAAGCTTTTCCGGCGTTAACCTGGAACTGCCGTAACAAATCATCAGTGGTCATGCCCTTTTTCTTTTCACCCTGGACATCAAATACAATCCGACCTGCATCCATCATCAGAATCCGGTTACCCAGATTCAGTGCCTGCTGCATATTATGGGTGACCATCAGCGTGGTGATGTGGTTCTCTTCCACCACTTCCTTCGTAATCTCCAGCACCTTGTCCGCCGTTGCAGGATCCAGGGCAGCGGTATGTTCATCCAGCAACAGTAATTTGGGACAATTCATGGTGGCCATCAGTAAGGTGAGTGCTTGTCGCTGACCACCGGATAAAAGTCCTACCGGTTGTTTCATCCGGTCTTCCAGACCCATTTCCAGACGCGCCAGTTCCTCCCGGAACCGTTCTTTATCCGCTCTGCTGATGGTTCCAAACCAACCGCCGTGTCCACAGGCAAGTGCCAGGTTTTCCTCAATGCTCATTCCGGGGGCACTTCCCCGCATGGGATCCTGATATAACCGTCCAATCTGTCTTGCACGGGCATGTACCGGCAGGAAGGTCACATCCTGTCCATCCAGATAAATGGTACCCTTATCCGTGAGAAAATCGCCACAAATGGCATTAAACAGCGTGGATTTACCCGCACCGTTACTGCCGATGATCGTGGCGAAATCCCCTGATTTTAAATGAAGGGACAAGTCATTCATGGCGGTTTTTTCATTGACTGTACCAGGATTGAAGGTTTTAGAAATATGCTGGATGTTAAGCATGGGTGCTACCCCCTTTCCGGTGTGCCAGCCAACGTTTCACCGTAGGCCATTGTTTCTTTAAATAAGGTCCTGAAATTGCCAGAATAACAATGACAGAGGATACCAGTTTCAGCATGAAAGCAGGCATATTAAGCCGCAGGGCAACCGCATAAATCACGCGGAAAATAACAGAGCCTAACACCACGCCAATGGCTCTGGTACAGATGCCGCCTTTTCCCATAAAGGTTCCTCCAATCAGGAGGGACGCCAGTGCAATGGTTACCACGCCACTGCCGATGTCAATGCTGACGGATTTCTGCGCCTGCCCCAACAGACAGCCGGACAGTCCGGTAAAGGCATTTGCCACGCAAAGTCCTACGGTGGTGGTAAAAATCGGGTTGATGGAGGAAGAACGCACCATATCCGGATTATTTCCGGTGGCACGGATAGCCAGTCCCAGCCGGGTTCTGAGAAACAGGGTCAGAAACAAAACCACCAGTGCCACTGCGATTAACACAACAATGAATGTCTGCTTATCGCGGAACGGTGTATCTGCCAGAAATGCTTTCATTCTGGTAAATACGGTGTCCGTTTTGTTCATATTTAAAAGGGAAGAGCCGCCCATCACCGCAATATTGATGGAATACAGACCGGTATTCACGATAATTCCGGCTAACAGGCTGTCAACGCCCATCCGGGTCTGCAGAAAAGCAGTCACAAAGCCAGAGCAGATTCCTGCAAGCATGGCTGCAAAAATTGCCAGGAAGGGATGACCGGAGATTGCCACAACGGCTCCTATGGCAGCCCCCAGTGTAAAGCAGCCGTCCGTGGACAAATCGCACACATTCAGCATGGAATAGCTTAGAAACAGTGCCAGAACCGTGAGGGAGTAAATCAGTCCCAGTTCCAATGCCGTCTGTCCCAAATTTAATACAGCGGTGAAAGACATGGTTGTTCTCCTTTTTGCGAAAGCTTACTCAAAGCTCTCTGCGGTAGTAATCTCGTTCACTTTGGTGCAGAAGGGAGCAAAAGACTCCTTGATGGTTTCAAAATCCCAGCCGATTTCTGCACAGGTCTCGGTATTGATGGTGGCCGAGCCATTGTCAAAGGTCATAACAGCCAGGCTTGCAGGGTCTGCACCGTCTACCAGAATCTGTTTGACCATATTGGCAGTCTCCACACCAAGGTTTGCGTAGTCAACGCCATAGCCCAGGAAAGCACCGTTTAAAGCGAAGGAATCAGCACCTGTGTACTGGGGAATTCCAGCCTGGGCCAATGTCTCATAGATGGAAAGCTCAGCAGTCATAATGGTGTTGTCGGTAGGGGTAAATACGGCATCAACGCCATCGGCTACCAGTGCCTCTGCTGCTAACATTACCTCGGAGTTGTTGGTTCCGGTGCGCTCTACATAGGAAACGCCTTTTTTGTCCAGATAATCTTTTGCCATCTGAATCGGTCTTGCAGAGGAATCCTGTCCCTGGTCATATAACAGACCAATGGTTTTTGCCTCCGGGTCTGCGGTAAAAATCAGATTGAAAATGGCATCGGTATCCAGATAGTCGGAGGTTCCGGTAATGTTTGCACCGGGAGCATCCATGCTCTCTACCAGTCCTGCGCCCTCCGGATCAGAGACAGCGGAGAAAACAACGGGAATCTGGTTATCCTCGGTAGCTGCCTGCATCTGCATGGCAACGGGGGTTGCCACACCAATCATCAAATCCACATCGTCTGCGATAAAGTTCTCAATAATCTGGTTCATCACTGCAGCATCCGCATTACAGTTGTCATAGGAAACCTCAAAAGTGACACCGTTTTCGGTGCCCAGCTCTTCCAGTCGGGACTGGATGTTCTCCACAATCTGGTTTAAGGATGCGTCATCCACATAGTTGCAGATACCGATTTTGTAAACAGCACCATCGGTTACAGCGGCGGTATCCTCTGCTGTGGTTTCTTCCTGGGCAGTGGTCTCTGCACTTCCGGTCTCGGCATCACTTGTTGTCTCTGTGCCTGCGTTGCTGCTGTTTCCACAGCCGCTCATGGTGGTCATCACACATGCTGCCATTAAGACAGCCAACATCTTTTTCTTCATAATAAATCCTCCTACTTTGATTGCTAATCTACAATCCAGTGTATTTTAGCACATTAACGTGATGAAAGCAATCATTTCCTTTCTGCTTTTCCAGATAATCATCCCGGAGGTTCTGTTCTGCAGCCCGCACTTCCTCCTCAAACTCCCTGGAGGAAACCAGCAGACAGCCCTGCCCTCTGATGATAATCTGTTCCAGTCCATCGGAAGTTACTACACGTATCCGGTATTTGCCTTTATTGGAATGAGCAAATTTTTCAATAAACTGGTCGGCGGTCTCTGCCTCCTTGGTATACACCACATGGATATTATGATAATCAAAGTAATCGGTGGCATGCCCCGTCACTTTGTATGCGTCAAATACCACAATGACTTCACATTTTTTCATGCCCTGGTAGTTGCACAAAATATCCATCAGCTTATCTCTGGCACTATCCATATTACGCTGGGACAGCTCCCACAGTTCCTTCCAAGCGTGAATCACATTATAGCCGTCCACCAGGAGATATTCCTCCCTGGTATCGGTGCTGGGGCGGTATTCCACTTCTCTGGGTTCCGGTGCCGTGATAACTCTCCGGCTGCGGATTCCCTTATGGGGAATGAACTCCTTCTTCCGGTTGGCATAAAGCGTCCGGTTGAGGATCTCGTCCACTTCCTCGGTGCCAATCCATTTTTCCACTGCATGGACACTGCGGCTGTACACCACCGGTTCCTTTTCTTCTTTACGGATTCCTGCCTCTGGGTTCTGGTACACTGCCTCCAGATGCATATAGTCCGGCACCTCGTTCCAGGGCACAATAAAGCCGGCGCCGTGGGCACAGAATACCGAGGAGGAAGGATTCCGCACATCTGCCTCCGGATCATAGCCGGACTGCTCCAGAACCTCCTGGGTGTTATGACAGGGAGCATACCCCGCCAGTTCGCAGGTAAACCTTCCCAATCCCTTGGTGTAAGCCACCACCTCGGTCTGGTAACCGTTTAAGGTGGATACCGGACCCGAACCGCTTAAATATGCCTGCCCATCTGCCGTATTTTCAATCCGACAGGATGCATTTTTCCGCTCCATATCATTCATCGCCCGCCCAATCACACCTTCCGGGATTTGCAGGTGGTAGCTGTAATATGGCTCCAAAAGAAGATTTTCTGCCTGCATCAGTCCCTGGCGGATGGCACGGTAGGTTGCCTGCCGGAAATCACCGCCCTCCGTATGCTTGGGATGGGCACGCCCGGTCAAAAGGGTAATCCTCATATCCGTAATGGGGGCACCTAGCAAAACGCCCCGGTGAGTGCGCTCCTCCAAATGGGTGCGGATCAGCCTCTGCCAGTTTCTATCTAACACATCTTCACTGCATTCGGAGAAAAACTGCAGTCCACTGCCCAGCTCTCCCGGCTCTAACAATAGATGTACCTCCGCATAATGCCGAAGGGGTTCAAAGTGTCCCACGCCTTCCACCGTATTACCGATGGTTTCCCGGTACACAATCCGTCCCGTTCCGAAGGTGACTTCCACCTTGTAGCGCTCCCAAATCTGACGTTTCAGGATTTCAATCTGTACCTCGCCCATAAGCTGTGCCTGGATTTCCTTTAACTGCTCATCCCAGAGAATGTGTAGTTCCGGTTCCTCTTCCTCGATTTCCCTGAGTTTGGGTAACATCTGGGAGGCATCCACATCCTGGGGCAGCTCCAGTCGATAGGTGATGACCGGCTCTAAGACCGGTTCCATGCCTTCTTCCTCAGCGCCCAGACTTTGTCCGCTTTTGGTACTGTCCAGTCCCAGGACAGCACAGATGGTTCCGGCTTGTACTTCCTCTGCGGTGGTATATTTTTCCCCGGAATAAAGGCGAATCTGTGTCACTTTTTCCTGCGCCTCTCCCAGCACACTGCGCACTTTCAGACTGCCTCCGGTAATCTTCATCCAGGTCAGACGGTTTTTCTGCTCATCTCTGGAAATTTTATAAATTCTGGCGGCAAATTCCTGCCCGCATTCTTTAGGGAGTATCAGGAAATCCAGACCGTCTAACAGCTCTGTCACACCTTCCATTTTCAAGGCAGAGCCAAAGAAACAGGGGAACAGTTCCCGTTCTGCGATTAACTCCCGTAGCTGCAAGGGTTCAATTTTTCCTGTTTCCAGATAAGTAGTTAAAACTTCCTCATTACAGGTGGCTGCCGCCTCCTCAAAGGTTTGTAAATCCACGCCTTCTGCCACAAGCTGTTCTTCTCTGATGGAAATGCCGGTAAAGTCCACACAGCGGCTGTCCAGCTTTTTCTGCAGGGAAGTCAGCAGTGCCTCCCGGTCGGTTCCCAGTTGATCCATTTTATTGATGAAAAGAAAGGTAGGAATTTCATAGCGCCGCAACAGTTTCCAAAGGGTTTCTGTGTGTGCCTGCACGCCATCCGCACCGCTGATGACCAGAATACCATAGTCCAGCACCTGTAGGGTTCGTTCCATTTCAGCACCGAAGTCCACATGCCCCGGTGTGTCCAGAATGGTGATATCCAGTTCCTTATACTGCATTCGTGCCTGTTTGGAAAAGATGGTGATGCCCCGGTCTTTTTCCATGGCATCCGTATCCAGAAAGGCATCTCCATGGTCAACCCGCCCTGCACGGCGGATGGTGCCGCTCTCATATAACATGCCCTCTGTCAAGGTGGTTTTTCCTGCATCTACGTGGGCAACAATTCCAAGTACACACTGTCTGTTCATAGGTTCTCCTGTAAGCAAAATACGCTCCCATCATAACAAAATCAGGGAGCGTTGTCTTTCTTTTTAAATTTCCAGTGTCATATCAATTTCTTCTTCAGCCTGCTGTTTGAATTCTTCCAGCTGCACGGTGCTGACTTCCGGCAGTTCCTCCAGAGACTTCACGCCGAAACTGCGCAAAAACTGTTCCGTGGTTCCAAACAGTAAGGGACGACCAGGAGCATCCTTTCTCCCCAGCTCCGTAATCAGTTCAAATTCCAGCAGTCGGTTCACGGCATGGTCGCAGCTTACTCCACGGATTTTCTCAATTTCCAGCCGGGTAATGGGCTGTTTGTAGGCAATGATGGAAAGGGTTTCCATCAGGGAATCGGTAAGCACCACTTTTCTGGGGACTTTGGCAATCTTAATCAGATACTCGTAAAGCTCTCCCTTAGAGCATAGCTGCACGCTGTCCTCCAGCCAGATGAGCGAAATCCCCCTGTTCTCCTCCTGATACTGCTCTGCCATCTCATTCAAAATTTGTTTCGTTATCTTTTTATCTTCTTCAATGACCTCTGCCAGCCTGGAAATCTCCACAGATTCCCCCATGGCAAACAGAATCGCCTCAATCACAGCTTGCGCCTTTGTTCTTTCCATCCCTCTATGCTCCTGCTATGTACCCCTTTTGAACTTACGCCACATCCTTCACAGTAATCTGGATATCGTCAAAAAGATTCTCCTGGATGATTCCAATCCGTCCCAGCTTCATCATTTCCAGAATGACCATGAATGTCACGATGATTTCCACCTTGCTGCGCTGTTTTTCAAGCAGGCTTCGGAAACTGAAAGTGCGGTGGCTGCGTACATAATCCTCGATGTACACCATTTTGGCATCCATATCAATCTCGTCTTTTTCGATTTTGCCGAAATTGGAACGGACGGGGTCAATTTTATCCTCCTGCCGCTTTAACATGGACTGGAAAATATCCTGCAGCTTATTTAAGGTCAAATCTCCCAACAGTTCCTCGTAATTTAAAGGTGGACGGTAAGATGCCACTTCCTTGGGAAGGTTCTTGACGCGGTACAACACCTGCCCTGCATCCGTCTGGCGGTCTTTTAACTCATACGCCATGTATTTGTACATTTTGTACTCCAACAGGCGCTCCACCAGTTCGGCTCTGGGGTCTTCTTCCTCCCCTTCCTCATTCACCTCTCTGGGTAACAGCATCTTGCACTTAATATCCAGCAGAGTCGCCGCCATCACCAGAAATTCGCTCATCACGTTCATATCTTCCGTAGGCATTTTCCGGATGTAGTCCAGATATTGTTCCGTAATCTCCGCGATAGGAATATCGTAAACATCAATTTTATTTTTATCAATTAAATGAAGTAACAGGTCGAGAGGCCCTTCAAATACTTCCAGCTTTACAGAAATTGCCATGTATGTTCTCCTACTTGCTATCAAAACACAAGATATTGTAGCAAAATTAAGGGTAAAGTACAAGGAACACCTGTTCTTTTGGGTTTACTTTTTTGTATCCTGCTTTTTCTCAGGAGTCAGCTCCAGGCAGATGAGTTCCGCCGGATTCCACACCCGCACCGGTAAGGTATGGGTTCCCAGCCCCCGGCTTAATACCATCTGCGCCTTTCCTTCGGTAAAAAGGCCGGCATCGTATTTGGGAAACAATTTTAAAGAAGGGGCTATGACACCACCCAGTCCCGGAACATTCACAATGCCTCCGTGTACATGTCCGGAGAGGGTCAAATCTGCCCCCCAGGCGACATAATAGGGGAAATAATCGGGATTGTGCGCCAGAAGGACACAGTACACTCCTTCTTCCGGTTTCCCCAAAATTCCCGGTAGATAGGTGGTTTCCATAGGCACCTCTGTCAGCCGCTTATAGTAAATGTCATGGTTCATACAAAGCCCATAAAGGGCGATTCCAAATCGGGGCAGTAAAATATGCTGGTTTTCCAGAATCTGCACTCCGGCGTCTTTCAGTTTCTGTTCGTATTCCTGATACACATTTCCAAATTTATAAGTACGCTCTTTCCATTTCTGCTCGTGATTTCCCAGGGCATAGTAAACGGGATATTTTTTTGCCAACTGCTCGCAGACGGACAATGCCACCCGGTAGTCACAGTCCTTCGTGGCGGTAATCATATCTCCGGTAATGAGAACCGCATCCGGTTTTTCCTCCTCAATGGAACGAATCAGCTTTTCACTGTTTTTGCCAAAAGTTCTGCCATGCAAGTCCGAAAGCACCACCATTCGGCAGGCTTCTTTGATTCGGGCATCCCGGAAGGTAAAACGGTTCTTCCGAAAGCCAATCATGCAGTGAATCCAGCTTATCACGGCATACAATATAAAAAGTCCTAAGATGGTAAGAAGTCCTATCCACATAACTTCTATTCTTTCCCGGCTTTGCCGTTGTTGGGATTGTTACCTGTCTTGTTGTTACGGTTGTTTCGTCTCCGGGGCTTACTGCTTTTACCGGTAATGGCAGACACAATCACATTTTTTAGTTTTTCTGAATTGGCAACCACAATGCCATCGGCATTTGTCTGGTATTTACGCCCGGTAATGTCACAGACGCTGGCACCCGCCTCCTTGCAGAGGAACGCACCGGGAAGAATATCCCAGAGGTTGTGGGTTACCAGTACATAGGCATCGGTACGCCCACTTGCCACACTGGTAAGATCAAAGCAGGCGGCCCCAAAACCTCTCAGCCGTCCGATTTTATTGTAAAGGCGTTGCTGCATCTGGTAAACCGGCTGTTTTTCCAAAGGCTGCTCATGATTATAATCACTGAAACTTACAATGGTCTGATGAAGATTTTCCTTGGGGAAAACGGAAATCTTTTTGCCATTACAGTAAGCGCCCTTTCCTTTGATAGCATAATATTCCTCCCGCAGCATGGGGAGAATAATCACAGATACCACCGGCTTTCCGTCCACACAGAAGGCTCCCTGAAAACCAAATAACGGGGAACCTCCCATAAAATTCCAGGTGCCATCAATGGGATCCAGAACCCAGGTACGTTTTCCCAAACTCTCTGTGGGATGGGATTCCTCGCTGAGAATGGTATCTTTAGGATAATTGCGGCGGATTTCCTCCATCACAAACTGTTCCACATCGGTATCTACGGTGGTCACCACATCGTATTCCGCTTTTGCGCTGACATCCTTCGGGGCAGATAAATATTTCCGAAGTGCCATCTTTGCTGTATTTCGTAAAAACGTACATTCTTTCTCGTACATGGTATTCTTCCTTTCTGCGCAGGGATTGCACATCCTTCTCTGATTTCCGTCTATTATAGCATCTTTTCCCATTTACGCAAATCTTTAAAGGAAAAAAGTATGAATGGTCTTTTTCAGATAGTCCAGATAAAACGCCTGCTCCACCGGATTTCCGTAAAGAACACAGACAGAACCGATTTCCTGATCCCCCAGCCGGTATACCACTCTGCCTGCTACCCCACCTTCCTCCACCGGGGCGGTTACCTTCTCCGGGAGCTGGAGGGTCTTTTCTATCTGGCTTAAATCGTTTCCGTCGATATCCAGATACCGGAAAGGCTCTTCAATATAGACAGAAACGGTATCTTCTACCCCTCCTTCCACCGGGACAGGCTCCAGGGTATCCTGGTTAGCATCCAGATAAAGATTGCTGACGCTGTAGCCATAATTGAATAACTCAATCGCCGTCTGGTTCCGTATTTCTTTTGTTTCCGCTCCCATAATAACTGCAATCAATTCAATCTCATCCTTGCAGGCGGTGGCGGTAATACAATATTTGGCACGGGAAGTAAATCCGGTCTTCAGTCCGTTTGCCCATTGATATTGCTTTAACAATTTATTGGTGCTGGAAAGGGTGAAGTTGCTGCTCCCTCTGGCAGTGGTGTGAGTGATATCCTCCATCCAGATGGTAGTATAGTTAAAAATGTCCGGGTATTTGGTGATTAACTCCCTGGACATCAATGCCACATCCCGGGCGGTGGTGTAATGCTCCGTGGAGTCCGTCAGCCCGCAGCAGTCCACAAAATGGGTATTTTTCATGCCAAGCTGGTCTGCTTTTTCGTTCATCAGCTTCACAAATTCTTCCTCAGAACCGGCGATATGCTCCGCCACGGCAACAGAGGCATCATTGCCGGATGCCACCGCGATACACTTAATCAGAGTCTCCACTGTCTGAATCTCTCCTTCCTCCAGAAAGACCTGGGAACCGCCCATGGATTTCGCTCTGGCACTGGTGGTCACTTCGTCGGTCAGATGGATTTTTCCCTGGGAAAGTTTCTCAAAGGTGAGGAGTAAGGTCATTACCTTGGTGACACTGGCGGGTGGCCTGCACACATCCGCATCCTGCTCCTTGATGACTTTTCCCGTGCTTGCCTCCATGAGTAAAATGGAGGTGGAAGGCACCACGCCGTCCACCGCCTCCATGTCTCCTCCAGCCGTTTCCTCCCCCTCTGCCTGCACCACTCCTGTCCATGCTGTCACATTACACAGAAAAAGGAACAGTGCTGTCAGTATCCAGGCAAAGCCCGACCGTCTCCAGTCTGTTCCTTTTTTCTTCGATTGTCCGTCCGCTTTCTGCATTTTTTTCATGGGAATCCCCCTGAAATGCTCCTTATTTATCTTTATGTGGGAGTTGGGGGAATATGCGGGGAAAATATCTATCCATCATAAAGTTTCTTTATTGGAATCGGTAACTTTAAACTTATCTAAAAAATCATCATAACTCTTCACCCAGTCAAATTTTTCCAGTCTCTGTTCATTGAAATTTATGACATTCATATACTTTTATCCTTCAATTAATTAACTTTATCTCATTTGTTGATATCAAATTAGCTTATAAGGAATTTTTATCCTCTTGTGTAGCAACCAGTATTACATTCCTCTTCGAATCAATGAATTATAATGTTTTTTGAAATAATAAAGCTGAACCCCAACAAACTCGTCACGTTCCTCTCTGTTGTATAACTCATCCATTATCTTTTTAAGCGTTGCAGATGTACATTTGCCTTTTGAGTTCAATGTTTTCATCATTCTCGTTGCTCTATCATAAGCGTCTTTTCTGCCCTTCAACAACTCCGTAGATGTATCTCTTACTGTCCCGTCTTTTTTCTGAATTCCATTCAACAAAAGTACTTCATTTATATCTCTTTCCATGACCTCATCCCTCGGCGTTGTATAGATTTTTCCTTCTGAATCGTATGTAATCTTATCCATCTGAGCTTTATTGAAAGGACTAATCATAATTTCTGTTTCTTTTTTATGTGCATCACAGCATAGGATATGTCCTTGATTTCCGCAGACTTTCTCACCGCCATCGCATACTCCAAGCATATTATTATAATCAATTGCCAAGTCCTTGTTCCTGCTCAATGGTACAAGATGTTCCACTCTGGAATGATTGTCCATACGGATACGTCTCATACAATAGGCACAGATTCCATGTTGTTCATGAAGTAAAATCTCTTTTACCTCATTCTTTGGAAAATCATTATCAAAGGCATTACGGATTGCTGTTGTATCGTCCTCATTGATGTTTTTCCATTCCTCGCTTTTGTTCAACTCTATGATTCTTCTGTTAATCTCGTTGGGTAAACCTTCTTTTTCTATATACAGCATATCAGCACTCCTCTATCAACTTTGCATCCGAAATCATACCTGCCATCTTCTTGTACTCTGAATTATTGTCACCCAACATATTCTTTAATCTTTCCAATGCGTTATCAGCTTTATCGAAATCAATATCATCAATTGCATTCTCTATCGCATCAACTAGCGCTTTTACTTTCTTTGGTCTTGATACACTCTCCTGACGGTATCGCAATACATCCTCTACTTCATATCCATAGCAATCTGGCAAATAACTTACTGACCTGGCATCATCTAAAAGAATCAGATTTGCCTCCTTTGATGCGGAAATTACAATTGGGGAATGAGTTGCAATAATAAACTGAACACCTACAAAAGTTTTTTGCAATGCATCAATTACATTCCACTGCCACTTTGGATGAAGATGCAGATCAATTTCATCTATAAGTACAATACCCGTAATCTGTTCTCTGCTTTCTAATTCTGGATTAAGCATACACACACGGTATGCAATATCCATAATCATCCACAATAGAGACTGATAACCGGCACTCAACTTGGAAATCGGCATTTCTGTTTTATCAGTCATGAAAACCAACTCATCAAACTGCGGAGAGTAGAAAATTGAAGGTTTCTCATCTAACTCATTGATTTCCTTCATAAACGAAGTCACAATATTCTTAAACATTTCATATTCACGCACTGTTCCTTTATTTGAAATTACTACCTCCTGTTTAAGACACCACTGCTGAATAGATTTTACATCCATGGAAGAATCCAGGCATCCGATATACCCACATCTTCTATCATCCAATTTCTTCTTTAATTCGGTTCCAAAATCGCCTCTTTTTACTCTCCATGCCCTGGCAGCACTCTGAAAGCTAATCAATGGTAAGGTACTATTTGAATTATTGGTAAGTTTCTTCATCCATACACATATATTCTTATCATCAATTTTTGTATGGGTAGCTGATACTTCTTCTTTGATTCTATTCCATGTAAAACTCTGCTCTTCCGTTACATGTAGTGTACAACCAGCCAATGAAGGTTCACAGTACTCAATCGCGGTAGATGAATCTCCCATTGGCCTTACATTCATACGAACATCATCTTTTAATATGTTTTTTGTGATAACACCTGCGACATTTACAAACATTCCACCAAGAGCTACAGCAATTCCTTCTAAAACAGAAGTTTTTCCGGCTCCGTTATCACCAATGAGAAGATTTACTCCTGGTTTTAAATTGATTTCTAATTCGTCAATCGCTTTATAATTTTTTATATGAATTTTTTCTAAATACATCTTCTATTTACCATCCCTTTCCCGTATTTCATCAGCAAATCACTAATAATCTCTTTATTGTTTATTCCTCTCATAATGGATAATGTCACCAAAGTCGCAGTCTAACTCATCACAGATTTTTTCCAAAATATTCATAGAGACTTTTTCTCCCTTGGTCATCTTGGCTATCGTACTGCTGCTTATTCCAAGATTGTTAATCAAATCCACCTTCTTCATATTATTGTCAATTAATAGTTTCCATAACCCGTTATACGACACTGACATATACACTACCTCTTTGTTTTCTAATTGCCATAATAGCTTTTTCTCGTTAGTTTTTGATATAAAATTTATTGT
>ERZ1026844.438-NODE-438-length-31372-cov-20.652170_pt1 | contig 31372 bp, 30 predicted proteins | sample MGYA00380152_ERZ1026844 | MGnify/ENA primary metagenome ERZ1026844 (study PRJEB33269, sample SAMEA4719788) | human gut metagenome | biome: human-associated habitat; feature: organic feature; material: feces | place: Cameroon | collected 2013-10 ... | reverse complement strand
CTACTGCCAGAAGAAACGGTAAAGCTTCTCGTAGAGGAGCACGAAAGACATCCGGAAAATCCGTATTTGTTCCCATCTCCGCGTACTGGGGAGACGTGGGATCCGGACGGATTCCGAAGGCTGCACGATCGAATTATCAAAGAAATCGGCGCGGAGCATGTGCGTTTTCATGACATGCGGCACACATTTGCAACGTTATCGCTAAAAAGCGGCGTCGATGTGCGAACCTTGTCTGAAACGCTGGGACATTTCAGCGCAGGATTCACCCTCAGCACCTACGTTCACTCAACACCGGGGATGAAACAGAGCGCGGCAGATGCGATCGGAAACACCATTCGAAACGCGATCTGAAGCGTGAAACCGAAGCGGCGGCTGCAACTTGCAGCCGCCGTTAAAATATTCGGAAAACGATTGAAAAATAGTATATTCGTGCTATTTTGTCAAATAAATCTCAATAAATCCACCACATTTTCGCGCCCGTTTGGGTCAAATCTGGGTCAGGTCGCATGACTGCAAAAATGCGGTCGATTATCTGTGCCGGAAAGTGAAGAAAAAGTCCTGAAATCATGAGATTTCAGGACTTTTCTGGTGGAGATAAGCGGGATCGAACCGCTGACCTCATGACTGCCAGTTGCTATCGGTTCGTGATATTTAGCGTTTTTGCGTCAAATACGTCCGTTTCGTCAACGAAAAGTGCGGGATTTTGCAAGGTTTTATCCATTGCGTCCACACGCTTTCGCGCACACTTGGGTCACAATCTGGGTCAGGGCAAGCAGGCGGATTTGGAGAAGTTCTGCCGGAGTGGATGTGGATTGTAACTTGAACTTTGTCGATAGTCAAGTCATGAAAGAGAAGAAATCGTCCCACGCGCAGCACAGACCTCGTTTCACGTCTTCAAAAGCACAAAGTATATTACATCAAAAATATAAAATAAAAGCAATCAAAAACGCAAAATTCATATTGACAATGCCTTTGCGGTATTCTATACTTTGAAAAACAGCTTGTGAGGGAGTGTGTGTATGCCGGAGTATTTGCCCCGTATTGTTGACCGCGAGCTGGAGCTTCGTTTGGAAGCCAGCGGCGCGACGCTGATTGTCGGCCCGAAGTGGTGCGGAAAAACCACGACCGGTGAACAAAAAGCAAAAAGCATTCTAAAAATGCAGGACCCTGATAAAAAGGATGGTTATCTTGCTACGGCCGCAGCCAAGCCATCACTTTTGCTGAAAGGTGAAAATCCCCGACTGATCGACGAATGGCAAATTGCGCCGGTACTCTGGGATGCCGTCCGAACGGCTGTTGACCAGCGTCAGGAAGACGGCCTTTTTATTTTAACCGGTTCAACTTCTGTTGATGACAAAAACATCATGCACACCGGAACCGGACGGATCGCCAGAATGGAAATGTATCCCATGAGCCTGTATGAATCTGGGGAATCCAATGGGCAGATTTCATTACGCGCTTTGTTTCAGGACGCTTTGCTCGATATAGACGGCATTTCCAGCCATCTTTCGATCGAGCAGCTCATTTTTGCTGCCTGCCGCGGCGGATGGCCGGCCACCCTGCGGCGGAAGAATCCGGAAGCGCAGCTTCTGACCGCGCGCGATTATATCAATAATATCTGCGAGTCTGATATTTCTACCGTCGATGGTGTCCAACGCAATCCGACGTGGACAGGATTGATCCTGCGTTCGTATGCCAGAAACATTTCAACCCTTGCAAAGAAGTCCAATATTCTGAAAGACGTCACTGCAAACGCGGACAGCATGACCATGCCCACGCTGGATTCCTATTTGAACGCATTGGAAAAGCTGTTTGTCATCGAAGATGTGGAAGCGTGGTGTCCGGCGATCCGCTCGGCAACAACGATCCGCTCCGGAAAAAAGCGTGAGTTTACCGACCCATCCATTGCAGTTGCCGCAATGGGTCTTACGCCGGAGTATCTGGAGCAAGATTTAAAAACATTCGGGTTCATTTTTGAGTGTCTCTGCATCCGGGACTTGAAGGTTTACTCGTCTGCCCTTGGTGGTAAGGTTTCTTACTACCACGACCGTTCCGATCTGGAAGCGGACTGTGTGCTCCACTTGTCTGATGGCCGGTATGCGCTGATCGAGTTCAAGCTCGGCAGCCGCGAAATTGAAGAAGGCGCACAGCACCTTCTTCAAATCAAGCAGCTTGTGCGGGCCGCAAATGCTTCCGGCAAAACAAATCTTCGGGAACCAGATTTGTTGATGGTCATTACCGGTGGCGAGCTTGCATACACGCGACCGGATGGCGTAAAAATAATTCCGATCGGCTGTCTGAGGGACTGAGCATCCATACTTTGATTCTAAAAAACAAATTGGATAGATTAGAAACAGCAAATTGTCAACAGCACTAGCAACGTTAATCGATCTATATGGGCACAACATGTTCTGCATAATGGAGCTTGTTCTGCACCGTGGCAAAAAACTCTTTCGTAATTGGGCTGTTCACATCATAGTCGGCGCTGCACTGAGAGTAGATATCCGTGATCTTCTGATAGAAGCGGCGTTCACTGGAGCGAATATCACGGATACGCTCCAACTGTTCCTCGAAATAGTCTTTTCCGAAGAAGTTTTCCGGCTCCCGCAGCCGTGCATCATCCATCACATAACCCTTGATGATGAACTCTTTTAATACCCGGTTTGCCCAAATGCGGAACATGGTGGCTTTTCTGGAGTTTACACGGTATCCAACAGCGATGATGGCATCCAGATTATAGTAGTTGGTATTATACCGCTTGCCGTCTGCCGCAGTTGTTTCCATTTTGGAAACAACTGATTCCTCCATCAATTCGCCGGATTCAAAGATGTTTTTCAAATGCTTTGAAATGGCAGCTTTCTGGACTTCAAATAGTTCAGCCATTTTTGCCTGTGTCAGCCACAGGTTTTCCTGATATAAAAGGATCTCAACCCGAACATCGCCGTTGTCAGTTTTATAAAACAGGATTTCCCTTGTTTCGTAGGGAGTCAGTCCGTATTCTTCGTTCATATCCATTCCCTTCCTATTCCTCATTCTTGTTCTTCGCCCTGCTCTTGTAAACATTGTGCTTGTTTTTGCACTGAGGACTGCAAAATACGGCGCTCGGTCTGCTTGCAACAAAGGCTTTGGTGCAATGCCTGCACAGGCGGATCGGTTTCTCGCTGTCGGTCAGCATAAAGCTGAACATCATCTGTACGCCAAGCAGCAGCGAGTGGAAATCCCATACGATTGTCGGTTTGTCCAGCAGGAGAATACGGTATGTGGGCGCTATGCCGCCAAATGCCGCCATGCTTTCCTGCATGATCTGCCGGGTATCTTCGTTCAGCTTATCGTAGTCCTCGTAATAAAGAAAGCTGTTGACATAGGTAAATGCCCAATCAATGAACTGCTGCTTCATCCAGTCATAGCGTTCGGCATACTCCCGCTGAAAGCTCATGTTGACCGCCATAGGCAGAATCCCATAGCTGAGCGTTGGAACAGCGAAGAACAGCTTGTAGAATGGCGCAAGGCGTGGGCAGACGTGACCAACCGTTATTTGGAGCGGTACGGACACGACGAGCGCATCGACCACCGCAGCCATGCAGATCGGGGCTTGACCGAGCAGCCCACCATTCACGAGGGTGTGGTTGCCCGTGCGTTGGAGAAAAAGGGTGTTATCTCTGACCGCTGTGAGATCAATCGTCAGATCAAGGCAGACAATGCTTTGCTCCGTGAGCTGAAAACGACGGTTAAGAAGCTGATGCAGGCGGTGAAGAATACCGTTCCCGCCATAGCGGAGGCAATGGAAAAGCTACGCAGCAGTATGCTGATTTTCAGCTATCAGCTCCGTCATATCGGTGTGGGCAAGTACAATATGGGCAAGCGTGTCAAGGCAGTCAAGCCGGAGCTTGAACGCTATGCGGCATTGGTACAGCAGATCAAGGAGAAATCCAAGGAACGGAAAAACCTCCTTGCAGAGAAAAAGGAAACGCCGTTCTATCAGATTCCCAAGCTGCACGACCTTACCCGCCGTATTACTGAGTTGACCGAGGAACTGGAGGAACTGAAAACCGAAAAAGAAATGCTGCTTCGCCCTTTGGACTGCGCCGACGATACGGGCATTTCTGATGTAAAAAAAGAAATCGCCACCTCGGAGGGGGCGATGCAGAAGCTGTCCGCGCAGGAAGCGAAATATTCTGCTGAGCTTGACGATGCCTTGAAGCAGTACGCCGAGCTGAAAGAACAAGCTGCCGGTATGGATGCTGCCGAGCTGATGGACGCACGGTTTGCCGTCCGTGAGGAAAAGGAACGATCTGCCGTTGACCGTGTGAAAGCTGCCTACAGCGAGAAATACGATCCGATGATGATGCACGACAGCAAACGGGATGTGGCAAATCTGCTGAATGAGGAAATGGAAATGCGCTCTATCCGTGAACGTCTGCATCAGAAGCAACAGCAGCAGAAACAGAACAAGAAGAAAAGCCGAGACAGTTGGGAACGATAAAATTTCAGCGGGAGTGCATTTTGAACAATGTACTCCCGCTTTTTTGCTTGATCCACATCACGGTTCCTCAGCTGCGTTCAATGCTATCGAACCGGAAATTGCATCTTTTTTATGAATGCTATTGATTTTTTTAGAAAAACGAGTATTCTATAATTATCATTACAGAATGAACGTTATAGAATGTGGATTATAGATAGGAGGAGCATTATGCCGCCGAAAGCAAAGTTTACAAAGGAACAGATTACCAAAGCAGCACTCGGCGTTGTTTCTGAAAAAGGAGCACAGGCACTGACTGCTAAGGAGCTGGGGGCCGCGCTTGGCACATCCACCACCCCGATTTTTACAGTGTTCAATTCTATGCAGGAAGTTCAGGATGCAGTAATGCTGGCCGCTATGGAGCGATTTGAAGAATACGCACACAAAGTATCATATATGGGGCCTGTTTTTAAGCAGGTGGGTATGCAGATGATTCTGTTTGCCAAGGAAGAACCAAAGCTGTACCAACTCATTTTTATGTCTTCCATCAACGAAGCACAGACCTTTGATGATATTTACGCTCGTCTGGGTTCGGTTGCCGATGAATGCCTTGATGTACTTCAAAAAGACTACGATTTGAGCAAAGACAACGCCAAAACGCTGTTCGAGCACGTTTGGATCCACACTTTCGGCATCGGCGCTCTGTGCGCCACCAGTATGTGCGATTTCTCTCATGAACAGATCGCCGAGATGCTGACACAGGATTTCACCGCCATGATGATGCTGATGAAATCCGGTAAATCCAATTCACCTTTGATGCAAAAGAGGAAGGAATAACTTATGAAACTGCTGAAAAAGATACTTACCATACTACTGTGCGCGGCAGTGTTACTGCTTGCCGCCTTTCTGATTGGCAGATACGGCTGGAAACTGGTCGGCTTCCGTGCCTGCGAAAGCGCCGGAATCCAACAGGTGAATGTAGAAGAAAAACAAGTTCGGATTCATGGTTTTTATCCCGGCTCTTTCCCACAGGGGTTCTTGGGATACCATGCGGAACAGGTGGACAGTACCCTATATGTGGGATTTAAGTTCAGCGGCCTGTTCGGCATTTTTGAAACCGGGGATTTTGATATTACCATTCCCACCAATGGAACCGTTTCGCAGGTTGTGATCAAAACCAGTGAACAGGAATATCTTATCTGGCCCGAAGAAGATGAGCCGCTTATGCCGGATACGTTGTCCGCAGAAAGCGGAATCTATGTCCGTTTGGAGCGGGACGATGTGTATTCCGTGGACTGGTATTTTGAAAACCAAAGCGGCGGCGTGGCAAACGCAGACGGTACTGCGCTGAAAGCCAGGAAGAACATCTATCTGGACAATGATATTTTCTTCGCAGCAGCGAATCTGGAACGTCCGGTTCCTGTGATGCTGACATTCTCCGATAAAGACGGAACGCCTATTGCCAGGACGAATACCAGCTTTGATTCACAGTCGCCGGTGCTCGTTGTTACGCTGACAGCGGATGCAGGAATCCTTGTGAATGGAGCCCAAGCAGAAGAACCGGCCGTACCAACCGTTTATGAGCAGATTCTCAACCGGTATTGCACCGCTTTGGAAGAGAATTGGGATGGACAGCAGCTGACAGATGCGGGATTTAACCTCATGCTAAGAGATGTTGCACCGGAAACGGTGGGCTATGCGGTGGAAGATCTGGATGACAACGGTATCCCGGAGCTTGCGATTGGAACGATTTCCGGGGATGACTTTTATGGAAAACTGATTTTCGTCCTCTACACAGTGAACAAAAACGGCGAAACCGTTCCAATTTTTAGCAGTATGGAGCGGGATCGTTACTATTACGCTGGGGGGAATCGGTTTGCCAATCTGGGTTCCTCCTCTGCCGCTGACAGATTTGTGACGACCTTGAAGCTGGAAGGTGAAGGACTGGTGGATATGACCTTTACCACCGACCCGGCGGAGTATGTACAGATGGAACTGGTATCGGTTGTAGAATCAGATGGGGAATAAAGCTTGTTCCCGTGGAACTGTATGATTTGAAGGAGGTTACTATATGAGCAAACAGATACGACTATACCTCGGTTTAATTACAGCGGTGCTGATTTATTACCTGATTCACGAAGGCGCGCATCTGATTTATGCACTGTCCATCGGTGTGTTCCGCCAAATCAACTTTATGGGGGTGGGGGTTCAGGTCGATGTTTATGCGCAGCAGATGAGCAATCTCCAGATGGGTGTTTTTTGCCTGATCGGGGCTGTCGCGACAACCCTTGCAGCCTATGTGCTGACTTTGGCGGCACCACAAATCTGCAAGTCTGCCTCCAAGGTTTTCAAAGCCTGTATGTACTATATCACTCTGATTATGCTGCTGGACCCGCTGTACTTAAGTGTCCTGTGCGGCTTTTTCGGCGGCGGCGATATGAACGGAATCGCCTTATTGCTTCCGGAAGCGGCTGCAAGAATCCTTTTCGGCCTGCTGCTTCTGATCCATGGCTTGGTATTCTGGAAGATAGTTCTGCAAAAATACAAGATGGCCTTTTCGGAAATACAATAATTAGGCTTCGCTCCGCAACCCCACAAAAAATCAGGCAGCCATAAGCGCAAAGCCATAATCGCCCCGCTGCAGCCAGCAGAAAAAGAGGCGCAAAAGAGACCGCAGTCTCTTGGTCAGGTTCATCAGGATCAGAGCCACCCCTATGACGCAGAAGGTCGTCTCCTTCAGATGTGCGGCAATGCGGCCTAATCCATAGGCCGTTTTGCCGGTTCCGAAGACGCCTTCCACTTCGTTGCGGTCACAGATATCCTGATATTCCTCGGCTCTGGCTTGTTTCGTCAGTGTTCGGTCCTTGGGTGGCTTACCCAGCGCGGGCCCCGTCAGCCGGATGCCTCGTTCTTTGCAATATGCTAATGTCTGGCGGTTTCGATATAGTTTGTCGGCCAGGATTCGTGCGGGATACCGTCCATAGCGCGCCCGGTATCCTTCCACTGCGCGGTAGAAGTCCCCAGCCTCATTATAGGGTTCGAAGTCCAGGCGCTCGATCCGAATGTAGCCGTCAACCAAACTGATGTGGAGTTTGGCGCCAAACTCTGTATTTGCATGGGCCTTTCCCCGTACAATCGGCCTGACCCATGGCTGCGGCAGACTGACGATCCGCCCTGGGATGCTGTGAGTGCCGGTTTCAAACATGAGGCGTTGCTGTTCATATACTGTCGTCATCAGGTTCATGCAGTCCTTTTGGGCCTGCGTCAATACGATGCCGCTTTGCACATATTCGAGAATGTATCTCACATCTCTGCGAATGTACTGAAGCTGCTTCCGAATCGCCTTCCGAATTACCTGTGTGCCGCGCTTCTTCCGCTTTACCAGATTCAGATAGTCTTTTCGGGCCCGTTTTCGATACGTTCTGGGCTTCTTCAGCCCATAGCCGTCACACACCTGGTCTATGACGCACTCAAGCTGTTCTCTGACACCGTTCAGCAGCTCGATATCCTGTGGATACGCAATATCTGCCGGGCAGCACAGGTGGCGTCCATGGTCAGCGTACCCCCCATTGGGTGGATCCTGATCATCATCATTCCGCTCAGAGTTTCCCGCACCATCCGGCTTGGGAATGGTAGCTTCCAAAATTTCGGCAATGTCTTCCGGGCTGAACCGCTTGCGGAACGCCACCATTGTGGATGCTCCAAAGGGGCAACTGCTTCCGTATTCCTTCATGCCGATGAAATACTGCAGATATGGGTTCTCACTGATGTGCTTGACAACCCACTCATCGCTGCATTTCAAACGCTGTTTGATCAGCAGAGCGCCAAAGGCCATCCTCGCCGGGTGCGCGGGGTGTCCATTATTCACAAACTGCGCTGCGTAGCGCAGTTCTACGGTGTCCCAGGGAACCAGTGCCGCCAACTTCACCCAATCATTTTCTGGGTCCAGCGTTCCATACGGGAATACGAAATCCTCTATCCGCAGCTGGCTGTTATCCTTATACATGTACTCCACCATCCCAATGCAAGCTTTTTGCGGGGGATACCCTGTTTTCCTGTTCTCTTATTATATCATATTTCTACCGGTTTTCCTTGTATTTCAATGGGTTTGGGGTTGTGGAGTGAAGCCTTGTTAGATATTGATAAGCTCCCCTGCTCTGCTTTCTGCGCAATTGTCAATTTGTTTTGCTTTACTTGCGCACTACAGATCAAACGAAATGACAACTTTCAGTGCCTGCTTATTGCGGATCATATTGACACAGTCATCGATATGCTCGGGTGGAAGTACGTGTGAGTAAAAAAGTTTCGGATTCAGCTGCCCGCTTCGGATCATATCGATAAGTTCCGGCATATAGGACATTCTACGATAGGGAAAATTCAGCATGTGCAGGCAGGTGTTATTCTGCAGCAGAGAAATATTCATCGCACTGTCTGTTTTTTTTAGAACGCCCATACTGCAGAGTTTTCCACCTTGACAAAGGTAGGATGTCCCCTCCAACAACACTTTGGAGGAACCAACGAGGTCTATAACAGCATCGAAACTCTGTTTCGAGTAAAGTGAGTCAAGCGGCGTGGTGTGAAAATTTACAATTTTCGCAATGCCAAAGTTCTTCTGCGCATAATCAAGACGTTCCTGAATTCCGTCAACCAAAACAACATCCGCTCCGAGAAGATGCAAATAATTCGCGACACCCATCCCCATAGGTCCAGCACCATAAATCAAAACCTTCATGCCGGCACCGAGACCCAAATTATGAACTGCGCTGATACACTCCAAGAGTGAGAGCAGCACTGCGCCGTCTTCAAAACTTATGTCTTTCGGAAATAGGCAGCAGCGATTATCGGTTGGGATTAAGTCCGGGGCAATGCCATCTTCACGCATAGCTTGTCGATCGTATACGACGGAGTATTCCGCCATGGTGCCAAATGTGCAAGAATATGAGCCACACCATTTGGGGGTATCCGGATAAATAAAACGGTCGCCAATATGGATATATTTTACTTTGTGTCCGGTTTCTATGACCTCGCATGCTCCTTCATGTCCTAAAATCGTTGGAAATGGCATGAGTCCCTCTGCTTCTGTAATGGTTCCGTTAATAATCTGCATATCTGTGCCATTGCAGAAACCGCAGGTATGGACACGCACCAGACTTTGATAGTCCTGAAGAACGGGCATTGGAATGTCTGAAACCATGGTTACATTCCCGATGCCAGTTACAACAATACCGCGCATGGTGGGTTGCATGATATTTACTCCTTCTAAGTTATTTAAGGCCTACAGAAATATTTGTCATTTGTTGACAACATTCTGCGGCGTACCCGCAAGAAAGGCTTTGACGTTATCTGTGGTGATATCCATGATCCTCTGGCGGCTCTCCTTCGGGCCCCAGGAGATGTGCGGGGTGATGATGCAGTTTTTCGCCTGGAGCAGGGGGTTGTCCTCTTTGATGGGCTCGGTGTAGACGACGTCGAGTCCCGCCGCGGCGATCTTTCTGGAATTGAGTGCGTCGGCCACGTCCTGCTCGACGATCAGCTGACCTCTGGCGTTATTGATGAGGATGACGCCGTCTTTCATCTTCGCGATCGTGTCCTTGTTGATAAGCCCTGTGTTTTCCGGGGTGAGATTGCAGTGAAGCGTGACGACGTCTGCCTTTGCAAGCAGCGTGTCAAGGTCCGCATACTCTGCGATCTCCCGGCCCGCTGTACTCTGATACAGATCATACGCCAGGACCTTCATGCCGAGGGCCTTTGCAATGTGTCCTTCGGCCTGGCCGATGCGCCCGAAGCCGATGATGCCGATGGTCTTGTTCTCCAGCTCGATGAGCGGATAGTCCCAGAAGCACCAGTCGTCATTCGACGCCCAGCGGCCTTCGTGTACGGCCCGGTCGTGATGGCCGATATGGTGGCAGATCTCGAGCAGAAGCGCGATCGAGAACTGGCTGACCGACGCCGTGCCGTAGGTCGGGACGTTGCAGACGGGGATGCCCTTTTCTTTTGCATACGTATAGTCGACGACATTGTAGCCCGTGGCCAGCACCGCGATCATTTTAAGGTTCGGGCACTTGTCTATGGTCCCCTTCGAGATCGGGGTCTTGTTCATGACCACGATCTCCGCGTCTCCGATGCGCTCGGCGATCAGGGGCGATTCGACGTAAGACGTGCGGTCATAGACCGTGACCTCGCCCAGCGCCTTGAGCCCGTCCCAGCTCAGATCACCGGGGTTTTCCGTGTAGCCGTCCAGAACAACGATTTTCATTTCAACAACCTCCAACTATACGTTCAGTCTTCCAGCAAAGACCATGCGCGATCCAAAACGCGCTTGGTATTTGTAAGAACGATTTGTTCATCTTCACCGGGACGAAGTGTAACTTCCATGGAAAGCACATAGGGATCCTCTGCACGGAAGAATCCTTCTTCTTTCAACACACGCAGATAGTCGACAAGCTCCATTGTGTCATTGGCACTATTCGGATAGCCAAACCGCGGATGTAAATCACCATAGCCGTCATAACCGGGTTTTACAACGGCGTTGCCGAAATGGAAATGTGTAATATACGGGCGCAGCGTTTGAACCACAAACCGACTGGTCTCATAGGTGGTCGGGAAATGGCTCAAATCGACCAGAAGGCCAAAATTATGATGGGTGGTGCGCATATCCGCAGCAAATCTTGCAGCCAGCGGCGCCGGGCCAATCAATGCCGCCTTGTCCATATCAAAGTCAAAGACCTCAAGCTCAACATTCATATTCTTTTTGGCTGCATAATCACAAACTGCACGCGTGGTCTTTAAAAGCTGTGCGTAGGCCGCCTCCTTTGTCTCCTCCGACCATTTTCCGGCTAAAAAAGCGATGCCCTTTGCGCCAAGATATTCCGCTTCGTCGACCGCCTCGATCAGCGTGCTCTCCGCCTTTTTACGCTCATTTTCATCGATTGCATTTGGATTGAGCTTCGGGCCCAATAAGCGTGGCTGTGCGCCGTAACAAACTTTCAGGTGACTTTGCTCCAAAATGGCTCTGGCCTTTTCATTATCCGCGCCAAAGCCCTTTAGTTCAATCGCGTCAAAATAATCATCGCGTGCAATGGCCATCAAGGAGTCCAATGGGTGACTCTTCGGATAGCTCATCCACTGAATGGTGCCAACCTTAAAATACTTATGAATCGATTCCTTCATAAAAAACGCCTCCTAATTATGTGTTTTAGTGTTATAGCATCTGTGTAGCAAGAGAATTCAGGTGTTCCGTCATTGCACGCTGCGCCGCTTCCGCATTTCGCGCTTCAATTGCAGCAATGATCCGCAAGTGGCCAGGAAAGCCATACTTTCCGACTTTTGACACGTTTTCTTCGAACATTTTCAGATAAGTGTCATGAAAAACATCAAAAATTCGTATAAACAGCGCGTTCCCCGTTGCTCTAACAATTAGTCCATGAAATTGCAGATCCCATTTTGCAATTTCCGTTACCTCAGAGGCCTCGTTCATATTCAGGTTGATTCGATAGAGATCGTCTACGATATGCGTCGTCGCGCGAAGCGCGGCATACTTCACACAAGCAACTTCAAACATTGTTCGAAATTCGTAAATGGAAAGACGGTCTGCTTTGCTGAGAACAACTGTCGGATAAATACTGTCCATAGAATCTTCAAGACTGATTTCCCGAACGAATGTACCTTTCCCTTGTAAACTCTCAACAAGACCCAAACCAATCAGTTGGTTGATTGCCGCACGTACAGAAACCCGGCTGACGCCAAGCTGACTGCACAGGCTTACCTCCGACGGCAGCTTGCTGCCGGGTGCCCATTCCCCAGAAGCAATGTGTTCTTTCAAAAAAGAAAATACCTGTGCGCTTGCGGATGGAGTTGATGGATTCTTTTTCACCTATAATACACCTCGCCTTTACGGATGATAACATTTCATTGTTGGAGTTGAATTTAAGTCAAAGATATATTTACAAAATCTCTATTGAATATTTAGATGTAATATAAGATAGCTCGGCTTAATGCAAGAGATATTTCGGCTAAAACTAGAATACACGCAAAGGTATGATTTTGTCAATATTTATTTCAGAAAATCGAGAAAAGCCAATGCCAGATAGAAAAAATATGTAATACAAGATGAAATTTATTGTATAAATAGCACAAATTTTTATGCCATCTTTGATGCCGAAAGCAGAATTTATTCGACAGGTCTTGACGTTTTACGCAAAAGAATTTATGCTGTTTTTAGCAGCAGAAAATTGAAATTTTAATAACTTGTATTACAATTTGATTATAGAAAGTGCAACATGTATATCGCACAGATTCGCATATTTGAGGGCAGTGAGGCCCTGATAAGCGCCTGCCAGAGCTTTGTTTTTTAGCGTGGACTTATGAAAGCAAAGCGGATGGGACGACAGCAAAAAAGCGAAAAAAAGAGAGGGGAGCATAGAAAATTGGAAAATGTTTGCGGAGTGATTGATGGGTTGTGCGGTTCAATTGTTCTGCCCAAAATGTACAAAGTAAGACAGCGCTTGTGCGATGAAAATATTGCACCAGCACAAATTCCGCAAACCGTTCGGGCAGAACTCATGCGAAGTGGTTTTCAGAGTCGCATACATGCAGGGCATCGCATCGCCATTACTTGCGGCAGCCGCGGCGTAGCAAATATCGCGCTGATTATTCGAAGCATTGTTGAATTTGTAAAAGAACATGGTGCGGACCCATTTGTGTTTCCTGCTATGGGCAGCCACGGCGGTGCAACAGCGGAAGGTCAAAGGGCAATCCTGGAAAGTTACGGCGTAACGGAAGCATTTATTGGCTGCCCCATTCGAGCGACAATGCAGACCGTTTGCATTGGCACAACAGAAGAAGGCTTGCCGGTATTTATCGATCGGTTTGCAAGTGAAGCCGACGGTATTATTCTCTGTGGTCGGGTCAAAGCGCACACTGGCTTCAGAGGTCCTTACGAAAGCGGACTAATGAAAATGGCTGTTATCGGCATGGGAAAGCAACATGGCGCCGAAACAGTCCATGAATCTGGATTTGCAAATCTCGGAAGAATCCTTCCGCAGGTTGGGAACGTGATTCTGAAGAATGCCCCTGTTATTGGCGGCTTGGCCATCATCGAAAATGCTTTTGACCAAACGAACCGCATTGAAGCCGTCCTCTGCGAGGACATTCCGACACGCGAACCGGAATTATTGGCAGAAGCAAAGGAAAAAATGGGTCGGCTCTTTTTAAATCGTGCGGACGTACTGGTCGTAGATCAGATCGGTAAGGATATCAGCGGTGATGGTATGGATCCTAATATTACGGGAACATATGCCGATCCGTCCATTATGAACGTTCAGCCGAATGAATTTTATGCACAAAGAATCGCGGTGCTGGATCTCACAGATGCAAGCCATGGCAATTATACCGGTGTCGGCATGTCAAATGTTACAACGAAAAGACTTATTCAAAAGGCTATCCCAGAATTGACCTATCCCAATAGCATAACCTCTACGGTTTTATGCGAAATCAAAATCCCATTGACTGCAGAAAACGATAGACAAGCTGTACAGGTTTGCGTACAAACGTGCAACGGAATAGACAAAAAGAATCCCAAAATTATCCGTATTCATAATACCGCGGACATTGGAACTATTCTTGTGTCTGAAGCGCTGCTTTCGGAGTGCATAGGAAGCGAAAATCTGGAAGTACAATCCGGTGCTGCAGACTGGGAATTTGATAAGAACGGAAATCTGTTTTAGGTATCAGGCTCCGCAAAATAGCGGGCTGGATATATTTTCTCAAAAATGAAAGGAGTTATCATGAAAAGAATTATTGCGATCCTGTTGGCACTGGTATTGGTGCTGAGCCTTGCTGCATGTGCAGCAAAACCCGCGGCGGATACTGTGAAAGAAACAGTATCCACTGAAACACCCGAGCAGAAAGATAACGCCGCTGAATCGTCTGACGGCGAGTTCATTCTTGGCGTGCAGCAGCCGCTGTCCGGCGATAATGCAGTTGCAGGACAGATTGCAGTAAACGCTATCAAGCTGTTTGTCGGCATTGCAAACAAGAACGGCGGATGGAACGGACAGCAGATCAAAGTCGTTGTCTATGACGATCAAAGCTCCTCCGAGGAAGCTGTTAAGGTCGCCAACAAGCTGATTGAGGTTGACCATGCGGATGCTGTTATCGCTTCACTGCTTTCCTCCAATGTTTTGGCTTCGGCTGGTTACTTGAGCGATGCCGGCATTATTACCATTGGTATCGGCACGTCGCCGACGTGGCTGCAGCAGGGCTGGGAAAACGTATTCCGTGCCTGTCACTCCAGTGACCTGGTTATTCCGTCTCTGATCACGTATATGAATGATAATAATTTAAAGACGGTCGCTTGCTTGCATGGCGAGGACGACTCTTCCATGTCTGCATATGATCCTTTCGTAGAACAGTGCGGCGCGGCAGGAATCGATATTCTTGCAGAGACCAGCTACACCACTGGCGATACTGATTTCTCCGGTCAGATTGCCGCCATGCTTAACAGCGATCCCGACTGTATTTACCTGTCTACGCAGGGTACCATTCTTGGCTCGTTTATGAAGCAGCTGCGCTCTTTTGGCTATGAAGGTCTGGTCATTTCCAAAGAAATGATGACCATGGACCAGTTAGAGGTAGCTGGCACGTATGCAAACGGCTATGTCTTCTCCAGTGCATATGTTACATGGGGAACTGCGGACGAAGTTCCTACAGAAGATATGAAAGAAATGTATGAGCTTTACAAAGAGGCCTGGGGAGAGTATCCCGCTCAGGACTGCGCCTTCCGTGCCTGGGATAGCCTGATCGTACTGCAGGAAGCACTCCGAATCGCCGGAAGCAAGGACACAGAAGCGGTTCGCAATGCGATCCTGAGCATCAGCGGTCTGAAAACACTGGCTGGTACCGTGGATTATACAGATGGTTCACATGAAGGACTGCACACAGCCGCATGCTATGCGGTTGAGGACAGCAAATATGTCCCTGTTGAGAATTGGGACGCTTCTGCATACCTGAAATAAACGCAATTTTGAACGACTATGGAACGGCTTGCCCGTTCCATAGTCACAATTAAGGAATATCCACCGAGGAGGGGAAATTTTGTTTGTACAATTGTTGTTATCTGGATTGGTCCTTGGCGGCATCTATGCAATGATCGCACTGGGATACAGTCTGATATATAAATCGTCCGGACTCATGAGCTTTGCACAGGGCGATTTGCTCACACTTGGCGCTTTTTTAGGGTTGACATTCTATAAGATGTTAAACCTCCCTTTTATTATTTCGTTCCTTTTAACGGTTTTAATAGCGTTCCTTCTTGGCATGTTGATCGAACGCGGCATTATACGCACACTTTTAAACAAGAATCTGCCGGCAATTTATATCGTTTTGGCAACGATTGCTGTTTCCTATATTGTTCAAAATGGAGCCATGCTGACCTGGGGCTCAAATACACAGTACTTCCCGCCTATTTTTAAAAACCTTACCGCTGTTGTAATTTTCGGGAGGAAAGTCCAAGCCGAATATATCTTCAGTATCGTTATTGCAGGCATTTCAATGATTGTTCTAACCGTTTTCATGAACTTCACCAAGATTGGGACTGCAATGCGTGCCGCTGCGCTGGATCCGCTTGCAGCCAGTGCATGTGGGATCAATGTGTCTACCAGCAGAGGCATCAGTTGGGGCCTTGCAGCCGGCTTTGCGGCACTGGCCGGTATGCTGATGGGACCGGTTTACGGCGTTTATACAATGCTTGGAGCTACAGTAGGCCGGAAAGGCTTTGCGAGCGCAGTCATAGGCGGTTATGGCAATATGTTCGGTGCAGTTGTCGGCGCAATGATTCTCGGATTGGTTGAAACATTTGTTGCGGGCTATGTTTCTTCTACCTACAAGGACATGATTGCATACCTGCTGCTTTTGCTGTTCCTGTTTGTACGGCCAACCGGTATCTTTAACGAGCGCGCACTAGCGGATGACTGAGAGGAGGGCAGGATGATGCTGATACAATCCACTCGCAAGCGGATTTCAACGCTGGTGTTACTTGCTGCTGCACTGTTAATGCCAGTCTTTTTCCGAAATTACAACTATGGTATCTCTATTCTGTGCTTCATCGCGTTATATGTAATTGCTGTATCCGGATTGGACATTGTTTATGGTTACTGTGGGCAAATTTCCTTGGGGCATGTCGCATATTTTGCAATTGGCGCATATGGCTCTGCAATGCTGCATCAATACACGGGAATTCCAATTGTTCTCTGCATGATCATTGCGTCGATTCTCGGTGCGGCGATCGGTGCCCTAATTGCGTATCCGGCTTCAAAGCTGGTGTTTCACTTCCTATCGCTGGCAACGATGTCTTTCGGCGAAATAATGCATCAGTTCGTCGCACACTCGCCCGGAAGAATTACCGGCAACTCTGTTGGTCTATTTACCGACAGTATCTCGTTTTTTGGCTTCGAGCTCTCAACCTATACACGCTTTTATTATTTTGCACTGATTTGCGTTGTCATTTTTCTGACTGCAAAAGTCGCGCTGATCAACTCCAGAACAGGCCGCGCCTTTATTGCAATTCGAGAAAATGCGCATGCGGCAAACGGTATGGGTGTCAATGTAACAAAATATAAGGTCATTGCCTTTGCAACAAGCGCATTTTATACTGCATTTGCCGGCGCAATGTATGTACATCTGGTTCGATACATCAGCCCTGACACGATTGTATATAAACAGTCCGTCATGTTTTTAACCATGCTGCTGTTTGGCGGCGCGGGCAGTTTATACGGGCCGATCTGCGGTGCAATTGCAATTTCGGTCATCAATGAGTCCCTGCGAGCTATTGAAAATTATCAGATGTTTGCATATGGCATTATTCTTCTGGTTGTAATCTTGGCTTTGCCTGGCGGAATCTATGGCGAAGCGCGGGCATTGGTTCTGAGAATTCAGGCCAAAAGACGCATGAAAGCCGATGCGGTAAAGGAGGAACATGCAAATGTTAAAGGTTGAGCATGTAACGCTCCGTTTTGGCGGACTTACGGCGTTGAACGATGTGAGTCTGGAACTGAAAGATGGAAAAATCAATGGTCTGATCGGGCCAAACGGTGCTGGCAAGACAACATTTTTCAATACGATCAGCGGTGTATATAAGCCAGATGTCGGCGTTGTTACATTTGACGGAAAAGTAATCAGTGGTATGAAGCCCTTTCAAGTTAACAAGCTGGGAATCTCCAGAACATATCAGGTCATCAATCTTTTCCGCAAGATGACAGTACTGGAAAATGTACTGGTTGGCATGCATCCGCATTTGAAGGCAAATTACTTTGCTTCGCTGCTGCATACAAAAAAAGAGCGTCTTGAAGAAATCCGGGCGAATCAGGAAGCAATGGATCTGCTGGCGTTTGTTGGCCTGCAGGAAAAGGCGAATACAATTGCGGGGGAGCTTTCTTATGGAGACCAGCGAAAGCTGGAAATCGTCCGCGGCTTAGCCAGCAGCCCGAAGCTGATTCTGTTGGATGAACCGGCTGCCGGGATGAATTCCAAAGAAAAGGATGATCTCGATATACTTTTGAAAAAAATAATCGGAACGGGAGTTACGATCCTGGTTATTGAGCACGACATGAAACTTATGATGGGTGTAGCGGACTACATTTTTGTGCTGAATTACGGTGCAAAACTTGCGGAAGGTACACCGGAAGAAATCCAAAAGAATCCAGATGTGATTAAAGCGTATCTGGGAGGTGATGAATGATGGCACACTTGCTGGAACTGCGAGATTTTCACTATTATTACGGGAATATTCATGTTGTAAAAGGACTGAATATGTATGTTGATAAGGGCGAGATCGTTACGATCATCGGTGCAAACGGCGCAGGAAAAACAACAACACTTCGCACGATTTCCGGTCTTACACCATCGTCCGGTATCCGCGGAGAAATCTGGTATAAGGGTAAGAAGATTTCTGCAATGAGGCCACATAAAATTATGGGTCTCGGTCTGGTACAGGTTCTGGAAGGTCGACATATTTTCTCGAAACTGAGTGTTAGGGAAAACCTGATGGCAGGCGCTTATACAAGAAGAGATGCCAAGGGAGTAAAAGAAGATTTGGATGCAGTTTATAAGTTGTTTCCACGCCTGTTGGAAAGAAAGGAGCAGCTGGGCGGAACGTTGTCCGGAGGAGAGCAGCAAATGCTGGCAATTGGCCGTGCACTGATGGGAAAACCCGAAATGCTGCTGTTGGATGAGCCGTCCCTCGGCATTGCGCCAATTATTGTGGCAGAGATTTTTGAAGCAATCAAACGTATTCGTGAGGAACAGGGAACAACGATCCTGTTTGTGGAGCAGAATTCAAAGATTGCTCTGAATACGGCGCAAAGAGGCTATGTATTCCAGACGGGCGAGATCACAATTGAAGATTCTTGTGCGAATCTTCTGTGTAATGAACAGGTGAAGCAGGCATATTTGGGCAAGGAATGATCAAACGGAAGGGAGCGGGAGCCAATGAAAAATAAAGCAGTAGTAATGACGGGTATTCAAAAGCTAGAGATTCAGGAATATTCAATGCCGGTGTGCGGAGACGACGAGGTATTGGTGAAAACCGCCTATGTCGGCATTTGTGGTTCTGATGCACATTTCTTTGAAACCGGTGAAATCGGAACGAGCATTGTTCATCCTCCATTTGTGCTCGGACATGAGTATTCGGGTACCATCATCGAGATTGGAAAAAACGTGAAGCATTTGAGCGTTGGAGACCGCGTAACGCTCGAACCGGGTGTGCCCTGCGGGCAATGCAGTTATTGTAAAAGTGGGCGCTACAATCTCTGCGATGATATGAAATTCAAATCAAGTCCCCCTGTTGATGGCTTATTTATGCAGTATGTCTCACATCCGGCGCACCTGGCTTTCAAGTTGCCGGAGACAGTCAGCCTGTTGGATGGCGCACTGATCGAGCCGCTTGCTGTTGGCTTCTATGCTTCTGAAACGGGCGATGTCGCACTTGGCAAAACAGTTGCTATTTTGGGTTCTGGTTGTATCGGACTGACAACGCTTCTTGCATGCAGACAGCATCAAGCGTCCAGAATCATTGTGACGGATATGTGCCAGTCTCGCCTCGAGAAGGCAAAAGAACTTGGCGCAACAGATACGATTGACGCAAGCCGCGAAGATGTCATTGCCCGAATCGCGGAATTGACGGATGGCAGAGGGGCTGATGTTGTCTTTGAGACAGCAGGTAGCCGTTATACCGCGCTGCAGACCAGTCATGTCGTCGCAAAGGGCGGACGAGTGGTAATGGTAGGTGCAATTGTTGGCGACATTCCTTACAATTTCCGCGCCTTGAACCGGAAGGAGGCAGACCTAAAAACAATTTGGCGTTATTGCAACGTGTACCCGAAGGCAGTCGAGGCCGTGGAGCGGCAGCTTATCAACTTGGATGGAATCATCTCTGATATCTTTGACTTCCGTAATGCGCAGGAGGCATTTGAAAAGTCTATCCAGGATAAGGAACATACAATTAAAATCGCGCTCAAATTCGGCGAATAGCAGGAGAGACCTATGCAAAAGAATCGAACGTTAAAAATTGCGATTGTTCCAACTAGGCGTGGCATTTCTTCGAACCGAAAAGGTGCATTTACCGTGGAAGATGCACTGCGAGTCAAAACAGAGGTTTTTCAGTATCTGGAAAAAACAAAACCCGCAAATGTGGAATATGTTACGATTGATTTCCTGAATGATGAAGGGATCATGTATGACGAAGCGCATGCACAAATTGCTGCAGAGTTTCTGAAACAGCAGCAGATTGACGGTATTTTTATTCTACACTGTAATTTTGGCTGCGAGGAAGCGGTTGGGCGACTGTGTGCAATACTTCGGAAGCCAGTGTTCTTATGGGGACCACGCGATGCCGCAATTGCGTCGGATGGAAGTCGTTCAACAGACACACAGTGCGGCCTATTTGCCAGCAGCCGTTTGCTTAGACGCCACGGCGTTGCGTTTACTTATGCGGAGAACTGTTTGTTGGGTAATCCGGCCATGGTGAAACAATATGAAGTATTTTTGGGTGCAGTCCGAACAGCAAAAGCACTTTCCTGTATGAGAATTGGTCAGGTATGTGCAAGGCCAAAATACTTTACAAGCGTGATGATCAACGAAAGTGCCTTGATCGAACAACTTGGAATCGAAGTGATCCCTATCAATTTGGCTGTTATAGAAGAAAAGATGAACCAAATTGCCGCCGAGTCGGAACGTCTTCAGGCAGAATGTGCACAGCTTTGCAGCAGAATGGAGTGTTCAGCAACCGACAAGACAACGCTTGAGAATTCCGTGTCGCTGAAAATGGCGCTGCGCGAGATTGCAGAACAGTATCAATTAGACGGCTTGGCAATTGAGTGCTGGACCATTATGCCGCAGACGATCCAGGCGCTGCCCTGTCTGGCAATCGGCGAACTGAGTGATGAAGGAACCCCATGCTGCTGTGAAACGGATATTTATGGGGTAATTGGCTCGCTGCTGCTTCAGGCGGCCGGCAACTACCAGCAGCCGCCGTTTTTTGGTGAATATACCATGCGCGACAACGAGGATGATAATAAAGAACTAATTTGGCACTGCGGAAACGCGCCGTATTCTCTGCGGGCCGAAACCGCCAAGCCTGCGTTTGTAGGTGGACGAGAGGCATTTTCACTGAAGAGTGGAGAAATTACGGTTGTTCGGTTTGACTGCGACCATGGACAATTCTGTCTCTTTGCGGACGAGGCTGAGGCAATAGACGGTGCATTTACAGCAGGAACATATTTTTGGGCAAAGATGAAAAATTGGCCGGCTTGGGAACGTCATTTTGTCTATGGACCCTATATCCACCATGTATCTTGTGCTTACGGGCATTACAAGGAAATGCTCCGAGAGTGCTGCAAGTATGTTCCGGCAATTCACTTTGATTGTGTTGACACATATTAGTAATAAAGGAGACGTATTCTGCCATGACTTTAAACGCGCAGGAAAAGAGCAAATATGATGCTCTTTGCAAAGAATTTAGAAAAGAACTGATTACGATGCTGCATAAGGCAGGCTCTGGACATGCCGGAGGCTCTCTTTCGGAAACCGAAATTTTAACCAGCATCTACTTCATCGAGGGAAAGTTTGATCCCGCCACACCGGAAAAAAATGATAGTTTTGTATTATGCAAAGGCCATGCCGCGCCGATGCTGTACGAGGTACTGGCAGAGAAAGGATATTTCCCAAAGTCAGATTTACAGCATTTGCGTCAAATCGGAAGCCATCTTCAAGGACACCCTTGCTCCAAGCACACGCCTGGCGTTGAAGTTTCTACCGGACCGCTCGGAATGGGTTACCCGGTTGCACTCGGTATGGCGCTGGGAGATAAAATGGATGGACAGACCGAGCGATATGTTTATGCACTGCTGGGGGACGGCGAAATCAATGAGGGGGTTGTCTGGGAAACGGCAATGAATATCGCTAAAAACAACGCCGTGAATTTGATCAGTATTGTAGACTTAAATGGTGTGCAGTTGGATGGAACGACCGAGCAGGTAATGCCAATGGGCGATGTAGCCGCAAAATTTCGTTCATTCGGCTATGACGTTTTAGAGTGTGACGGACATGATCTTTGTTCTATTTGTAACGCGATTGAGGCAGCAAAAGCCAACAAAAATCGTCCTAGTATGATTCTGGCACACACAATCAAGGGCAAAGGTATTTCCTTTATGGAAGGCAAAAATACGTGGCACGGTAAGATGATCGATGATGCATCCTATGCTGCGGCTATGAAAGAATTGGAGGAGAATTGAGATGGATTCTATTCGCGATACATACGGGAAGTACCTTTGTGAACTAGGTGAATACAATAAGGATCTTGTCGTGCTTGATGCAGATTTGGCAAGCTCGACAAAATCCGGCATGTTTGCAGAAAAATACCCGAATCGTTTTTACAACTGCGGCATTGCGGAGTACGCAATGTTCGGCATGGCGGCAGGTCTTGCAATTCGTGGAAAAATCCCTTTTGCCAATACCTTCTCTGTATTTATCAGTACTCTGGGCGCACTTCCTGCCAGACAATTGATGTCTTATTCCGGATTGAACATGAAGCTGATCGGCGGCTATGGCGGTATGTCGGATGCCTTTGACGGCCCTTCACATCACTCGCTGGAAGATCTGGCTATCATGCGCGCAATGTCTGGGGTCATCACGCTGGTTGCGTCGGATAATCGTCTGACGCGCTGGGCACTTAAAACCTGCGTAGATCATAAAGGGCCAATGTACCTGCGCCTCTCCAGAAATGAATTTCCGGATCTTTACACAGACGATACACAGTTTGAGCTTGGCAAAGCACAAATCGTCAGGGACGGCCAAGACGCGACAGTGATTGCCTGTGGCGTAATGGTTTCAAAAGCATTAGAGGCCGCAGCCATTTTGGAGAAGGAAGGCATCAGTCTGCGAGTTGTGGATATGTTCACGATCAAACCAATCGATGCAGAAATGATTGAACGCTGTGCAGCAGAGACGGGTGCAATCGTTACTGCAGAGGAGCACAATATCATCGGAGGCCTTGGCGGTGCTGTTGCAGAAGTTCTGGCGGAATGTAACTGCAAAGCAACGTTTGGAAGAGTTGGTCTGCGGGATACACATGCAGAATCCGGCGCATATGAGCAGCTGTTAAAGAAGTATGGATTAGATGCAGAAGCAGTCGCGCGGAAAGTGCATGAAGCGATAGCAAAAAAGTAAGAGGTATGTGAAATGAAAGTTGGCGTTTGCATAGAGGTCAGCACAAAACAGAGGGAAGCAGATGTTGTTGCGGCAATGCAGCGAGCAGGACTTGAAGTCTGTAATTTTGGTATGCGTACGGACGTACAGACGCCGGAGCTGACATATCTGCATACAGGCTTTCTCAGCGCCCTTTTCCTGAATCTCGGAATCGTCGATATGGTTGTCGGAGGTTGTGGGACGGGCCAGGGATATCTCAATTCGGTTTTACAGTACCCTGGTGTATCAGCAGGGCTGATTTTGGATCCGGTAGATGCATTCTTGTTTTCACAGATTAATGCAGGAAATGTGATTGTGCTCGCACTGAATAAGGGTTACGGCACATTTGGTGCAGATATTAATCTGGATTACATTTTTGAGAAGCTGTTTGCAATGCAGTCCGGCGCCGGGTATCCGCCGCACAGAGCACAGTCGCAGCAGCAGTCCAGAAAGCGCCTTGTAGATATTTCTAAATGCACTCATCGGAAAATGCATGAAATCATCCAGTCTTTGGATCAGACATTTGTAAAGGAGTGCCTGTGTTTTCCAGGAGTTCTAACCGAAGTACAACATGCGCCGGAGAGTGAACTGAAGCAGTGGATCATTACTTATGCAAAGGGTTGTGCCCGAATGTAATGGAGGTAATATGGAACGTTTAAAGCCGTATATCAACGGAAGATATGTGGAAAGCGAAACGGAAAAGTATATTCCGATTATGAACCCATCGGACGGTACGCAGATTGCGGAAGCACCTTGTTGTACGTTAGAAGAAGTACGAGCTGCAGTTAAGGCTGCAAGCGATGCTTATCCCGGCTGGAAGAATACACCACCTCATAAAAGGGCACAATGCTTGTTCCGGCTGAGAAACCTGATTGAAGAGCATCTCGATGAATTGACGATGCTCGTTGCAAAAGAGAACGGTAAAAACTGGAGCGAAGCAAAAGGCGACGTTGGAAAGGCACGGGAAATGACGGAATTTGCATGCGGAATTCCGTCTCTGATGATGGGAGAAAGCCTGATGAACACATCTTCAGGCTATGACACCACGCGTCAAAGGGAGTCAATGGGCGTCTTTGCTGGAATCGCACCGTGGAACTTTCCGGCGATGATCCCAATGGGATGGATGACACCGCTCGCTGTCGCCTGCGGAAATACATATGTTTTGAAGGCTGCAAGCACTACACCAATGACCGCTCTGAGAATGGCAGATTTGTATCGTGAGGCAGGATTTCCAGATGGTGTCCTGAATGTTGTCACATGCTCACGCCGCGAAGCTGAGTATCTGCTGGAAGCACCAGAGATCAAGGGCATTACTCTTGTTGGTTCAACGGAGGTCGGACGCCATATTTATGAGCTTGCGGCGAGAAACGGCAAGCGTGTTCAATGCCTTTGTGAAGCAAAGAATCACGCATTGGTTTTAGAGGATGTTCCGATTGAACAAGCTGCACAGAGAATCATGAATTCCGCCTTTGGTTGTGCTGGCGAACGCTGCATGGCACTGTCAGCGTTGGCCGTGCAGGAGTCCATTGCAGACAAACTGGTTCAGACATTGGTAGAGCTCTGCAGGCAGCAGAAAATCGGTCCTGCATACGAACCCGAGACCAACCTCGGTCCGGTCGGTTCACTAAAGCATAAACAGTTTATTGAGAACTGGATCACGAAAGGCATTGAAGAGGGCGCGATGCCGGTCCTTGACGGCAGAGGATACGTTGTCAAGGACTTTGAGAACGGATACTATGTCGGTCATACAATTTTAGACCATGTAACTGAGCAGATGAGCGTTGGCACTCGCGAAATCTTCGGGCCGGTTCTGTGCGTCAAGCGAGTATCCGGTTTTGAGGAAGGGCTTGCACTGATGAATCGGAATCCGTTTGCAAATGGTTCCGTAATCTTCACACAAAACGGACATTATGCAAGAGAATTTGCAATGCGTACAGACGGCGGAATGGTTGGTATAAATGTCGGTATTCCTGTGCCTGTCGGCATATTCCCTTTCAGCGGACATAAGCAGTCTTTCTTTGGTGATCTGCACTGCCACGGTAAAGATGCGATTCGTTTCTTTACGGAATCCAAGACAATTACGACATACTGGTTCCATCCGGAGACAGAGCAGAACTCGGTCGGTACTTGGGAGGGCTCTGGTGTGTGAGCACTGCGGAAAGGCAAATAAAAATCGCCATTGGCTCGGAGGCTATGGCGTATCAGACCAAGCAAGCGCTGAAGCAGCACTTATGCCAACTTGGGTATCAGGTTGTAGATGTCGGGACAACAGAACTGAGTCAACCGGTTTCACACATTGATGCTGCAGAAAATGTGGCGAATCTGCTGCAACGCGGAGCATGTGAATATGGCATCCTTCTCTGCAGAACCGGTGCTGGAATCAGCATTGCAGCAAATAAACATAAAGGTATTCGATGTGTGCTGTGTGAGAGCAGATGGACGGCATATAGCAGCAGAAAAATCAACGATGCAAATGTTCTGGCAATGGGCAGCGATGTCGTGACCACTCGCACCGCATGTGATATGGCTGAGATTTTTTTGAAAACACCCTTTGCAGACGCAGAGAATGATGAGCGAAAGGCATTGCTGTCTGGATATTTGCATCAATTGGAACAGCACGAGGCAAAGCAATTTCATACCGGATAAGGAGAAAATATGAACCAGATTGGTTTGCATGTATGCTATTTGCGCGGAACAGAATACGAATCAGATATGGTCCGTGCCATTCCTCTGGTAAAATCACTTGGCGCGGACGTGTTTGAAATGTCTGTTGGAACACTGCTTGGATTCACACAGGCGGAACGGCGAGAGCTTTATCATATTGCGCATGATCAGGAGCTGGCCTTGACGGTAAATGGCGGCATGGATCTTAGCAACGATGCGGCATCGGACGACCCGTTTATTCGGGAAAAAGGCGTCGCCTTTTGTAAAGCTGCCCTGCAGGCTGCCAACGATGTTGGGGCAAAACTGTTCTGCGGCATCAATTATGGTGCGTGGCTGCGGCGGCCGGAACGTCTTTTAACCTGTGCAGAAAAAGAACGCATTTGGAATCTAAGCCTTGAATCTATGAAGAAGGTTTTGCCGCTTGCAGAGGATTTAGGCATTGACTATTGCTTCGAGATTGTGAATCGGTTTGAGATGTTTTTGCTGAACACCGCAGAGGAAGGCATCAAGTTTGCGCAGCAGACGCAAAGCAAACGCGCAAAGATTCTACTGGATACGTATCATATGAACATTGAGGAAGATTCTATTTCGGATGCGATCTTGGCCGCACAGCAGGCCGGTGTATTAGGACATTTGCATCTTGGTGAGTCAAATCGCAGAATACCTGGTACCGGGAAAACACATATGGATTGGACTGCAATTTTTTCAGCAGTGCACAGCAGTGGTTATAACGGAAAACTGGTTTTAGAACCTTTTGTGCGTATGGGGCTGCCCACATCAATGAATACCTGTGTTTGGAGACCAATGACAAAAAATGCTGCACTTGAAGAATATCTCGAGGATGTGAGAAGCGGTATCCGGTATATACAAATGAAACTGACATACTAAACAGTGAAGATGCAGCTAGGCAGCAGCATTGCTGCATAACTCTGAGAAACAATTTTTGAAATGGAGCCCGCAAAATGAAAAGTTCTCCGAAAAATCGCGGATTGATTTGTATTGGTCGCTCAGGTGTAGACCTCTATCCGATGCAATACGGCCGACTCGAAGATGTTCTGAGTTTTACCAAGCATGTTGGTGGTTCCCCCGCAAACACAGCGGTTCAAGCTGCGAAACTGGGCGCAGATACAGCCTTCCTTGGGAAAGTATCACAAGATGGATTCGGAAGCTATGTACGCGAGTATTTGCACAGCGTTGGCATTGATGTCACGCATCTTACAAAGGTCGATGATCCGCAAATCAGACATTCACTGGCTGTTGCACATCAGCCAGAGCATGGTAAGATATCCTATTTTTTTTACCGAACCATGCCGGCAGATCAGTTTTTAGACATTGACGATGTAGATTTAAACTTTCTCAAGCAATTCAAACTGTGCCTCATTTCCGGTGCATCGCTTTCTGTTGGTCCGTCGCGAGAAGCAGTATTGTACGCAATGGAATTAGCAAGTCAGAATCGTGTAAAAATTGCTTTTGACCCGGATTACCGAGAGATGGGCTGGGAAGGGCACAAGCAAGCGCAGCTTTACAACTGGATGGCCGCACAGCGAGCTCAGCTGATTTGCGCCACAAAAGAGGAATTTGAACTTGCTACAGCCTGTTCCGGTGCTCAGGACGAACGGAACGCTGTATATAAACTGCTTGACCGAGGCGCAGAAATGATATGTATCAAAAATGGCCTACATGGTGCAGAGTTCTATTTGCAGGATGGGTCGACCTTTCGGAGTATGCCTATGCCGGCGAGAGTACAGAAATCACTTGGTGCCGGTGATTCGTTTATGGGGACGCTTTTAGCGATGCATTTGCGCGGAATGCCTCTGCAGACATCTGCACAATATGCGGCAGCTTCTGCTTCTATTACAATTTCGGGGCGCAGTTGTTCAGATTCCATGCCAGATTGGGAAACATTGAATTCTTACATGTCCGCATATCAGAAAAGCGAGTTGGATGCATGGTTTGATGCATACTTGAGGTAAAAAGTATACGGGAGGAAAATATGAGTTTTTCACTTGCAGAATCCGGAAAGAGGCGCAGAATGGGGCGCATTTTCAAAGAGGATGGCAAAGCAGTGATGATTGCAGTAAATCATGGCCTTGGCTATGGGCCAGCTGCGGGAATCGATGACATGCATCGCCTCTTTGTGAAAATAATGCCGCAGAAACCAGATTCAATAACAATGCACAAGGGAATGGCCAAATGCTTTGCTGACGACCTCAAAAGAGATACGGCGCTGATATTAAAGGTAACAAATGCAACACGTTATTTTTCCCCGGAAGAAACTACTGTTGCACAAATTGCTGATGCAGTATGTATCGGGGCCGATGCAATTGCAGTGGGCTTAAGCCTTTGCGGGCCAAAGGAGGCAGATGAAATTGTGCGTGCGGGCAGATTTGTTTCTGAAGCAGATGCGATGGGGATCCCTGTGATTGCACACAGCTATCCCTGTGGGGACTTTTTGAACGATACTGAAAGATTTCTGGTCAAAAATGTGGCATACGCCGTAAGAGTTGCGCAGGAAATCGGCATTGATATTATAAAGACTTATTGGACGGGCGACCAGAAAAGCTTTGAACAGATAGTTGCAATTGGTGCACCAGCAAAAGTTGTGATTTCCGGTGGACCAAGATGCGAAACCCTGCGCGAGTGCTTTGAAATGACAAAAGCAGGGATAGACTCCGGCGCTTCGGGTATTACATATGGGCGAAATATTTGGCAGCACCCATATCCGGAGGCAGTAACGGCAGGGTTAATGGAAATTGTCCATAACGGTGCAAATGTCAATACCGCTATGGAAGCGGCACAGAACATAAGCGGCACAAAGCTAACATAAACAAGACCTAAAAAAGCCGGTTTGCCCAGTGTTTTCATTGGGCTTCGGAATGTTCGGAGAATCTTGACTTTATTGCCGGAAATCCGTACAATGATTGAAAATACGTAAGCGTCAAACCACCCCGCGCATGGACAGGCATGAGACAATAGTAACGGGACGTTGCGAAACGTTCCGTTACTGTCATATTGGAGGTAAGGGGATGACAAGCGCAGAGTTGAAACACCGTGTAATACTAAAGCCTAATTACGGTAGTCTCCACAGCACCGGTATGTTGGAGTGCGAAGCGCCCATCTTCTCCGTTGAGAACAAGCGGGTGCTGAAGAAAGACATGTGCATCTGCATCGACGCATACTTCAAGGGCATGGAGTGGGGTTCCTTCCGTATGGAGGACTGCTACCTGATTACCGCCGATGGTGTCAAGCGCATGACCACCTATAACGACGAGTACATCCCCAAGCTATTTAAATAAGGAGAAAACTATGGAAAAAGGCAAGTTAAACTGGGTATTCTGCGACGGCTATCTGCCTCCCAAAGGCGATAATCCGGAATTTGAAGGCCATGAAGCATTGATGCTGACCAACCTCAACGACGAAAAGGCCAATATCGAGCTGGTCTTCATCTTTGAGGACAAGGATCCCATCGCTGGCATAAGCGTTCAATTGGATGGTATGCGTACCCATTGTGTCCGCCTAGATATGCTCAAGAACGCAGAAGGCGGCCCGCTGCTGGGAGAGGCTGAGCAGTATACCGTGTGGGTCAAGAGCGATGTGCGCATCTGCGCCTGCTTCGGTCGGCTGGATGTCCGCCAGGTGAACATGGCCTATTACAGCGTAGAAAGCTATTCCTTCTAGGGCGTATCTGAAAACAGCGCTTAGATGTGCAAAATGCCGAAAGCGACGCAGATCGCGGCGACCATAACAAAAGCGAGGAACGAGTCATCGCGCTTGTCATAGCGTGTCTCAGCACGGCGAAATTCCTTGAGACGATTGAAGAAACGCTCTATCACATTCCGCCGTTTATACGTCTCTTTATCAAACGGCCACAGCTGCTTTGTGTTCACCTTCGGCGGGATCGTATAGCGGGCGGACTGGTCATGCAGATAGGTTCGGATCTCTTTTGTGCCATAGGCTTTGTGTAAGTGTCAAATAGTCGTGAACCTTTCCCAGTGTGGTACCTGTTTGCGGACATTGTAGACTGCATTGGTAATGATAATATGGCGGGCGCGGCATATGCTGTAAGATATCTGATCGAGCGTGGCTGCAAGACAATCGGGTATATCCGTTCCAAACAGAGAATATCCAATTTTAATGACAGAGAAGCAGGGGTATATCAAGCGTTGGCGCAGGCAGGATTTGCACTACACTCTGTAGCGGACGCCGGGATCTGTTCAGAAGAGGCGTATTTGGACATCCGCAGCTGGCTGCAACAGAATCCTGCGCTGCCGGACGGCTTTTTTGCCGACAATGATATTCTTGCAATGGCGGCGATTCGCGCCATGCGCAGCCTAAACATTCAGATACCGGAAGATGTCTCCGTCATCGGATTTGACGATATCCCAGCCTGCGATATTTCGGACCCGCCGCTAACGACCATGCGCTCCTATAAAGAATGCCTCGGAGCGACAGCGGTGCATCTTATCAATGAGCGGCTGTGCGGTGCAGAGCAGTCATCTATTGCGCAGTCAGGCCCACTGAAAGTGCAGGTAGCGATGCGCGTTCATGCGCGCATGAGTGTTCGCTAGGTGCCGTAAAACGGCAGCAATCCCGGTGATTATGCGGATGGGCTTGGGACGCGTGGGAGAAAGACTGAGCGCAGCAGCTTGGCAGACACCTACGTTGGAAAATCCAACGCAATAAAATAAAGATATAAGTAAAGATATATAAATTACTGATCGAATCGATTCGATTCAGAAGCGGCAGCAGCAGGAGAAGTTTTTCGCAAAGGGTCATTGACAAACGTTTATTCTAGCGTCATCATGTGTACTGCGGCAGATAATCCTGCCAACAACAGAATATTCCGAAGCGCACCATGAAAAAGAAATGAAGGAGCGCTGCGACCGAGAATGGCCGCAGCGTTCCTTTTGGTGCTCTTTAGAAAAATTCGGGGGTGGGATCACAATCCCAGACAACTGAATAGCCAGCAACGCGGATAACACCGCAGGTTGGGAAACGGTCCCGTCAAGGATTATGCGCAAATTTATTTGCAGGCTCCGGCTGAGTGAAGTCAGCCGGCAATAGAGGCGTCGTCCAGAGCCGTCTCCAAGTGCTTCATGTTCATGTATTTCTTGTTGCCCCACTGGGTGCCTGCCACATGGCGCAGCCTCGCACAGACCAGCATCAGAGCAGAGTCGCCATCGGGGAATGTCCCCACCACGCGGGTTCTGCGGCGGATCTCCCGGTTCAGCCGCTCGATCACATTGTTGGTACGGATGCGCGTCCAATGCTCGCTGGGAAAATCGCAGTAGGTCAGCGTCTCCTCAATGCCGTCCTCGACCTTCTTGGCGGCCTCCTTCAGCTTCATGGCGCGCAGCTCGGCGACCACGGCTTTCGCCTTCTCGCGGGACGCCTTTTTGCTCTCCTGGGCGTGGATCGCCTTGAGCATTTTCGCCACAATTTTGACCTTGGATTTGGGCACAACAGAGAAAACATTGCGGTAGAAATGCACCGTGCAGCGCTGGTATTTGG
>ERZ1026844.431-NODE-431-length-31544-cov-14.409095_pt1 | contig 31544 bp, 31 predicted proteins | sample MGYA00380152_ERZ1026844 | MGnify/ENA primary metagenome ERZ1026844 (study PRJEB33269, sample SAMEA4719788) | human gut metagenome | biome: human-associated habitat; feature: organic feature; material: feces | place: Cameroon | collected 2013-10 ... | reverse complement strand
TTATGTAAGATTCAAGGTACAGTATGAAGAAAGCCGGGCGCAGTGCGGACACTACGTTCTGCTTCTTTCAAACACAAGAATAACGCTTTGAGGTTGTGCTACAAACAACTGAAAACAAATTTTTGAAGATTGAACGACTGCATAAGGTTTTGCTTGTGAAAAAGAAAAATACCGCCCACGCAGCGCAGCGATGATTTTGTCGGGTGAAACGGCGGCAAAATAGATCGGGTGTGTTGCGGGGCGGTAAAAATCTTCATGGAGAATAAATCCTCGCCGTTCTGTACTTTTCTACAAATTTGGTGGGATTTGCGATAAAGGGTATCATGGATTGCGGAGCGCGTCAAGATGGTCTTGCAAGTTTTATTATGGTAAAGTAGCAAAAGTATGACATATAGGACAATTCAACATGCTGGAACAGATATCCGGTGGTCATATCCAGAGCGTTATCACTATCTTATACTCTCCGGCGGTGGTGCAGCTTGCACCAAGTTTCTTGCTCGTATCCGTTGCGGATTCCTCCCTTCATTCGGGTCACAACTGCGCTATCACAGCGCCGATATCCCCATGGATGCAGACAGACTGCCGCTCGATCTCCGGCGGGCAAACGGCCTGTCCCTGATTGATGCAGGCGTAGAATGCGTTTGGATTTTTAGCGGTCATCCGCCAGAACGGATACTTGATGATAACCGGAGTGTTGTAGCCAACACCCAATTCCAGAAAGAGGATGCACTGCCCCTCGTGACGGCGCAGAAATTCACGGTATCGCTCTGTCGCACGGTGCCATCCTTCGTCCTCTGCAAAGGTATCGTCTGCACGCAGGTTCATGCTCATGGGTCTGCCGCAATGCGGACAATGCGGCACAAGCTCCGATGGGATCTTTGTCTTGAGCGTTGTGGACTTCGGTACGCGCAATGAACCGTCCGGTAGGATCTGATACCCCTGTGCTTCGACCATCTGCCGGATGGTGAATCCGTTATCAAAGGTCTCTTGACAGCAGGGCTCGGAGCACTGGAACAGACCGTAATCCCCCTGCGTGTAGAACAGACGCTTTTTGTCAAAGCCTGCTTTTTGAAAGCAGTGGTCTACGTTGGTGGTCAGCACAAAGTAGTCCTTGTCTTTCACAAGGGAAAACAGGTCTTGATACACCGGCTTGGGTGCGTTCTGATAACGGTTGATGTAAATATAGCGGCTCCAGTAAGCCCAATGTTCTTCCGGCGAAGAATATGGATAAAAGCCGCCGGAGTACATATCCCGGATGCCGTACTTTGCTGCAAAATCCGCAAAATACTGCTCAAATCGTTCTCCGTCATAGGTGAAACCTGCCGAGGTAGAAAGCCCTGCACCTGCACCAATGACCACGGCATCGGCATGGCGCAGAACCTGCCGCAGCGTATCAATCGGTCCGGAGCAGTCGTTCGTAGATTTTTTTGTCCATATCCTTGAAAACATTGAAGATCACCTTTTTTACACTGGTTTGCTTTTTGAGAAACTCTTTGACGGTCTGTACCGCAATTTCGGCGGCAAGCTGGTTGGGAAAGTGAAACTCCCCGGTGGAAATGCAGCAGAACGCCACACTTTCCAGCCCGTTTTCTGCCGCTAACTCCAGACAGGAACGATAGCACGAGGCCAGCAGTTCCTTGTCTGCTTTTGTCACTCGCCCGTTGACAATCGGGCCGACCGTGTGCAGCACATAGCGGCAGGGCAGATCAAATGCGGTCGTGATCTTTGCCTGCCCGGTGGGCTCCGGGTGCCCCTGCCTGTCCATGATCTCCGCACAGGCAAGACGCAGCTGCACCCCGGCATAGGTGTGGATGGCGTTGTCGATGCAGCCGTGGTTCGGGCAGTAGCAGCCGGTCATGCCGCTGTTGGCGGCGTTGACGATGGCATCGCATTTCAGGGTGGTAATGTCCCCCTGCCAGAGGTACAGCCCCGGCTGCAGGGGCGTTAGGTCAGCCGCATCGGTGATGCCTTTTGCGGCGGTCTCCTCTTGCAGGTACGCGTCCTGTATTTGCAGAAAATCTGTGCCGATACGCCGTGGTTCACGGATATTCAGCAAGCCCCGCAGAAGCTGCCGCTGGGTGTCTGCGTCTGCCGGTATCCGCAGCTCCTGATACTCCGGGTGTTCTTTCAAAAGCACCCGAATGAGAATCGTTCGCCGCTCACTCTGGTTCATAGTCAAACCCTCTTTTCGATCGTCTGCTTAGGGCAGACTTCCGCACACCGCCCGCAGTGGAGACAGTGGTGCTGGTCAATGACCACCGGCTTCTTGGTAATGTCGATGCACTTCTGCGGACAGACAGAGTAGCACAGCTTACAGTCGATGCAGCTTTCGCCTACATAGTAACCCGGTGCTTCCCGTGCTTCTTTTCCAATGGTGAAGCTGTCCCGGACAATGTGCGCCGGAACGCTGATGTCAAAATACTCGCCGTCCGCCTCATACAGGCAAAACACCTCTAAGGCACTGCGGGTATCGCCGGGATAGATGGGCTGCATATAAGTGTTTCTCTCGAAGATCTCATCCAGCTTCTCGCTGCCGATATTCCTGATCTTGCCCCGCAGGGAGATCGAGATTTTGTCCTTTGTGGCGGACAGGGCGATGAAGCTCTGCTCCATCAGTTGGGCGTAGAACGCCTTGCCCTTGGCGGTCAGGAAATAGACGCCGTTTTCATCCCACAGCATCATGTCGATCACACGGGTCTGGGGATGACCGTCTGCTCCGATGGTGGCAATGGTGGTGGAGTGGATATCTTCCACCAGCAGCTTCAAATAATCTTGCTTCGTCATAACATCAACGACCTTTCAGGACCGACGCAAGCCGCTTGTACATCAGCATGGCAAAGCTGCCAATGATAAGCCCCTTCAGAATATTGAAGGGTAAGGCGTTGAACAGCACAATGTCCAGCTTCGTGTGGATGAAGGGCAGGAATGCGCCGAAAGAGGCGATGAGCTGATCCAACGGCATAAAGGTTTCAAACAGGGGAAGCAGGATGAAGTAGTTTGCCAGTGCTGCGGCAATACCCATCACAAAGCTGGCAGTGACACAGGCGATCCATGCTGTTTTCCTGGTTTTGTGGCATTTATAAATAGCTCCGGCAGCGACCACATAGGAAGCACCCATCAGAAAGTTGGCGATCTCTCCGATGCCTCCCGTGGAGGTGGTCATAAGCTGCAATGCGTTTTTGACAAGTTCAATGAGCAGACCGGAGAGAGGCCCGAAGGCAAATGCGCCGATGAGTGCCGGAAAATCGGACAGATCCATCCTTGCAAAGGACGGAGACAGCGGCACAGGAAATTCCACAAAAGCAAGCACATACGCCATTGCAGAAAGCAGTGCGGTCATGGTGATGGTTCGGATACTGAGGGCGGCAGCTCTTTTCGACTGCTGCATGATAACAGTGCGGTTCATAATGCTCCATTGAGGATATGCTTGGATTTGAAACAGCCCCACAGGACGGGTTTTCCTGCGGGGCTGCTTCCTCATATCTTCTTTCATCCGGACTATACCGTCGGTTGCGGAGTTTCACCGCATCGGGCGCTTTTGCGCTTCGCAGACTTTACTGCCGGTCAGGGATCTCACCTTGCCCCGAAGATGTTGAATTGTGAGTGCTACTCAGAACTCGTAGGGAGGGTTGCCGGAGAAGTCTGCAATGATGCCGTGGGCATCCTCCAGATAGAACACCTCAAAGATGGGGTTGGTGGCCTCGCCGTACTGGCTCTTCACGATGGGGTTTGCGATGCACATCTCCTTGGCGGTCATGTTGTTTTCAAACACAGCCTTGCCATGCAGACGGAGCCATGCGTACTCCGGGCTGGAAACGGAGATCTCGATGTTGGGGTTTGCCTGCAGATCCTTGTAAACATCCTTCTGGTTGTTGGTGCAGAACCACAGCTTGCCGTCCAGCTCACCGGCAAACATGAAGGGGCGGCACTTGGCCTTGCCGTCACGGCCTACGGTGGCCAGATACTGCACCGGGTTTGCGTTCAGAAATTCTACGACTTTATTCATGAGATGTACCTCCATACATTGTTTTTTCTTGACAGCTTTATTGTAATGCGCTTTGTGCGGCTTGTGAAGTACGCACAAGATTGTGGTATAGTTACCTGCCGGTAACCATCAGAACTTGCCGTTCTGATTTTGCCAAGTGGACTGGTCTGCGATGGTCTCCATCACATCCCAATGCTCGGCGATCTTGCCGTTCTCCACACGCCACAGGTCATAGTAAGCGGTGGGAACACCGCCGTAGGTACCCTCGCTGACAGCCAGCACATAGTTGCCCTCGGCCAGCACCTGATGGGTGGTGGTGTAGATCATCTGAATGTTCTGCTGTGCCAGAGCCGCCAGCGCATCGGTCAGACCGGAAACGCCGTCCGCAATGTTGGAGTTGTGCTGGATGTAGGTGTCACCGTCAAAGTAATCGGCCATCTTGCCGAGGTTGTGACCCTGCATCACGTCGTACAGGAAGTTGTTCACCAACGCACGGTTCTCCTCGGTCTTGTCCAGATCGGTGATGGTCATGGTGCCATCCGTCTGGGTGTGACCGGAAGGATTCGCTGCCGTCACGGCGGCGAGGTTGTCCCAGTGCTCTGCGATCTTGCCGTTTTCATCAAAGCGGAAGATGTCGAACGCCACCTGCTCACCGGCACCGGCAAAGTTGTAGATGGTCTGAAGGAACACCTTGTCGCCATCCTCAAATGCACGGATGTTCTGCACCGTGGTCTTGACCGGAGCCGAAGCCAGATACTCCACCGAGCCGACAAAGGCATCTGCGCCGGTGCCATAGGCGAGGTTGTGCTGGATGTAACCGTCTGCCAGCAGGCTGCGGGCGGTCTTGGTGTCGCCCGTTGCAAAGGTGTTGATGAGAGCCAGTGCCTTTTCGGTCTGGCTCTGCTCGGCCTGCTGGGACTGGCAGAACAGATTCTTCCAGCTGAATTCCTTCAGGAAGTCCAGCGGGGAGGCTGCACTGGCCGAACCGGCCAGAAGCGTGGCAGCGAGGGTGAGAGAGGCGGCACTTGCAATCAGCTTTTTCATAATGGATTCTCCTTTGGATGTTGCGATGAGGTGTTGATTTCTTTGGAATGTTCGTCCCTGTGACTGCATGATACCACGCCTGTGTCGATTATGGAAGTACGCACATTATTGTGGTGTAGTTACCAGAAAGATACCATTGCGATGCTGCTTGCTTTTTTTGCTGTTGAAAGCTATAATGATGCCATAAAGCTGTTTGTGGTATCCGTGCATCCGGCACGATGACCATTTGAAATTCCTTTGGAGGTAATTATGGAAAAGGAGATCCTCAAAGAACTCCCGGCTTGCCCGGTGGAGACCACCCTGACCCTCATCAGCGATAAATGGAAGGTGCTGATCCTCCGGGACCTGATGCCGGGCACAAAGCGTTTTGGAGAGCTGAAAAAGTCCATCGGTCATGTGACCCAGAAGGTTCTGACCGCTCAGCTGCGGCAGATGGAGGAAACCGGGTTGCTGACCCGGAAGGTCTACGCGGAAGTGCCGCCCCGGGTGGAATATACGCTGACGGAACTGGGATATAGCCTGAAACCGGTTCTGGATGCCATGTGGGCGTGGGGCGAAGGATATAAAAGCAGGCTGGAAGGGAAAGCGGAATAAGCGTATTTTATGCATAACGTCTCAAAGGATAGCAGCGTTGACCAGATATCGGCGGCGATGAAACAGAGGACTGGTTCGGCATCAGCCTGTTGTGGAGCCAAACCGTGGGTTAAGCGAAAACCACAAGCCGAATAGATTCACTCGAATCGAACGAAAACGCAAAATGCCCGCTCACCGTGGAGCGTTGGCTCCATCGGTGGGCGGGCACTGTTTGCGTCAAATCACCAGATAGCTCAATCTTCCAGCCTGCCGTGGTCGCAGCCGAGAGAAAGATAACGCCCCATCTCCCCTCTCAGCACCATCTGTGCATACTCCAAGGGCTTGTTCCATAGCAGCCAGTCCAGCTCTGCCCGCTGTGCCGGGGTGTTGCCGTATTCATCCTCAATGGCGATGCAGTCGATGGCAACGGCAGAGCCGTCCGTAAACCGGGCTTCCACCCGGTTGGTATCCATATTGTAGTGGCAGGAAAGCAGCTTGTTCATGGTGAACCTCATTTCTATATCAAACGGTGTCTGTTCGGATGTCCTAAACCCTGCCATAAAACCGGTGGTTGATTTGTCCATTGGGCTTTGTTTTGCCCGTCTGCACATTTTTGCACACTTTTTGCACATCTGAATAGCTGGATAACGGTTGCAAAGCATTACACTGTGTGCAAATAATGCGGTGTGTGCAAATATGAATTTTGTGATGATGCGATAGAATTAACATTCCTTCGCACTTTTGAAATTTGACGAATGATGCACCTTTGATTGTTTTAATCAGAGGGCCAGGGATTCGAGTTCCCTCGAGCGCACCAAAATCAAACGAAGAATCGTAAGATTCCTCGTGGGATTTTCCTTTTATACGCCATTTGCACGGTCTCTGCACGGTTTTTGCATCACCGCCGGAGATCATCAGCTGGTAGGTGGCGCTAGAATGCCGCAGACCATGGAACACGATGCGGGTGAACTCCGGGTGCGTATGCAACAGCGTTGAATTGATATCGCAAATAGGCTGTTTGAATGTTTCACAACTTTCTTGCCTTGCAATCAAGAAAGCACTTCTGCTAAACACTCTACATTGAAAATGCAATCGTACACTGCTATAATAAAATTGTGATATTATCACCAAAAATTCAAGATGCAAAGCGTTTGCGATTGGCAAACATTCAGGAGGAGCGCATGGTAACAGGAGCCATTAAAAATAAGGTAGACAAGATCTGGACGGACATCTGGGCAGGCGGCATCACCAATCCGCTGACTGTCATTGAACAGCTGACCTATCTCATGTTCATCCGATCACTGGACGAGAAAGAACTTGCCACCGAAGATTTCGAGAACATGGCGGGCGAAAAGATGGAGCACATCTTCCCGGCCAGCGCGGCAGGGCAGTCTATGCGGTGGAGCCGCTTTAAGGACAAGGACTCCCGCGAAATTTTCCTGACCATGCAGCAACGGGTGTTCCCTGCCATCAAAAAGATGAAGTATGGCCGTCTGCCGGACTTTGATGCGAACGGCGAACTGGTGGAGATCGCAGACGACCCCACCCGCCCGGATGAGGGCAACACCGCCTTTGCGCGGTACATGGACGATGCCATGTTCCTGATTCCCACGCCGCAGGTGCTGCAAAAGATTATCACCGGGCTGGAGGATCTTTATACCCACGATATCGCCGACCTTGATATGCAGGGCGACCTCTACGAGTATATGCTGGGCAAGCTGGCAATTGCAGGAAAAAACGGCCAGTTCCGCACGCCCAAGCACATCCGCGACATGATGGTGGAGCTGGTGCAGCCCACGCCCGACGACTTTATCTGCGACCCCGCCTGCGGCACGGCGGGCTTTCTGGTGTCCAGTGCACAGTACCTCCGCACCCACTACGAGGACAGCATGACCCCGGAGCAGTGGCAGCATTTTGCCGGTCCGATGTTCACGGGCTTTGATATGGACCGCACCATGCTCCGCATTTCGGCCATGAACCTGATGCTCCACTCCATCACGAACCCGGAGATCGACTACAAGGACAGCGTGTCGAAGCAAAACTCCATTTGCAGCAAGTACACCATTTGCCTTGCGAACCCGCCGTTCAAGGGCACTGTGGATGCCGAGAGCATCAACGACGACCTGAAAGCCGTCACCAACACCAAAAAGACCGAGCTGCTGTTCCTCGCGCTCTTTTTGCGGATGCTGAAAACCGGCGGCCGCTGCGCCTGTATCGTGCCGGACGGCGTGCTGTTTGGTTCCAGCAAGGCGCACCAGAGCATCCGCAAAGAACTGATTGAAAACCATCAGCTGCGGGCGGTCATTTCCATGCCCTCCGGCGTGTTCAAGCCCTACGCAGGCGTGTCTACGGCGGTGCTGGTGTTCACCAAGACCGGCGCGGGCGGCACCGACAAGGTGTGGTTCTACGATATGAAAGCCGACGGCTTCTCGCTGGACGACAAGCGCACCGAGGTGAAGGAGAACGACATCCCGGACATCATCGCCCGGTTCCACAACCTCAACGCAGAAGCTGACCGCAAGCGCACCGAGCAGAGCTTCTTTGTGCCCAAAGCGGAAATTGCCGCCAATGGGTACGATTTATCCATCAATAAGTACAAAGAGACCGAGTATGTGCCGGTGGAGTATCCCTCGACCACGGAAATTCTGGCCGACCTGCATGAGCTGGAAATGGAGATCACCAAGGGTCTGGCAGAGTTGGAGGAGATGGTGTGATGGCAAAGGTTCGGTTAGGAGATATAGCAACAGTAGTAACCAAAGGCACAACGCCGACAACAATTGGTTTTCAGTTTGAAGATAGCGGTATTAACTTTGTGAAAATTGAAAGCATTTCAGAAGATGGAACCTTTCTCAAAGAGAAATTTTCGCATATTTCAAACGAATGCAATGTGCAAATGCGCCGCTCGCAACTACAAGAAAACGATATATTGTTCTCTATTGCAGGAGCCATTGGGCGGAGTGTGATTGTGACAAAGGAGATTCTTCCAGCAAATACAAATCAGGCGCTTGCAATCATTCGTGTTCCAAAAGGGAAAATCGACTACAACTATTTACTATATGCACTTTCATCTTCTGCAATAAATCAACAAGCAACACAACATCAACAAGGCGTCGCGCAATTGAATATTTCATTAAAAAATGTTTCAGATTTTTTGCTTCCAATTTATACAGAAGCAATGCAAAAACGAATTGTTCAAAATTTGAAAAAGATTGACAAGCTGGTTTTTCTTCGCAAGCAGCAGCTTGCCAAACTGGACGAGCTGGTAAAGGCGCGGTTTGTGGAGATGTTTGGGGACCCTGTAAATAATCCAATGAACTACCCTAAAAGCCAACTCGGAAAAGTTTGTGATGTAAGAGACGGTACGCATGATTCACCGGAATATTATGATGTGGGTTATCCGTTGGTTACTTCTAAAAATGTAACAGGTGGCAAAATAGACCTTTCAGAATGCAATTTGATTTCGGAAGATGACTATAAAAAAATATGTGAGCGTTCCAAAGTAGATAGAGGAGACATTATAATGCCAATGATTGGTACAGTTGGAAAACCAGTCATTGTAAATGCTGAACCCATGTTTGCAATAAAAAATGTTGCGCTAATAAAATTCACACCGGATTCATTGGTGACAAATATTTACATAGAAACACTTTTGGAGTCGGACTATTTTGACCGTGCTGTGCTTGATAAAATAAGGGGCGGAACACAGAAGTTTATTGCACTGGGTGATATAAGAAAGCTAGAGATTATTCTGCCGGATTTGAAGCATCAGCAATGCTTTTCTGCCTTTGTGGAGCGTGTAGACAAGCAAAAGCAGACCGTACAGCAGAGCCTTGAAAAGCTGGAACTGATGAAAAAGGCGCTGATGCAGGAATATTTTGGGTAACTCCCCCAGCCGCCTGACGGCGCCAGCTCCCTCAGAGAGGGAGCCTTAACGTGGCCGCAAGGCAAAAGCCTTCCTCTTTGAGGAAGGTGGCACGGCGATAGCCGTGACGGAAGGAGTGGGTTCTAAATGTCATTGCCCTATCAGGAAAAACTGATTCCCCGCGCTAAGGAGCTGCGCAAAAATGCCACCAAACAGGAAAAACATCTCTGGTATGATTTCTTATGTCGCTATCCCGTCCGCTTCCAAAGGCAAAAGACCATCGACCATTTTATTGCGGATTTCTACTGTCATGCCACAAAACTCGTCATCGAGCTGGACGGCGCACAACATTACGACGAGCAAGGCTTGGCTCGTGATAAAGAGCGTACCGCGATTTTAGCAGAATATGGGGTGGAGGTACTGCGATTCTCTAATACTGAGTTGGAAAATGATTTCCGCCGCGTCTGCACCATGATTGATTCGGCGGTGCAGGAACGGATGAGAGTGCTTGCGGAGGAACTCCCCCAGTCGCCTGCGGCGACAGCCCCCTCACGGAGGGAGCCTTAACATGGCCGCAAGGCAAAAGCCTTCCTCTTTGAGGAAGGTGGCACGGCGAAGCCGTGACGGAAGGAGTGGAACAGCAGAGACTTGAAAAGCTGGAATTGATGAAAAAGGCACTGATGCAGGAATATTTTGGATAAAAGGGTGTGCAAGGGGAAGGTTGTGCAGTATAATAAAAGAAAATAATCGGAGGAAGAAAAATTATGGCTTTTCCAAAACAAATAAAAGACATTGTTTATAATTTGCTTCAAGAGCCGACACTGGATAATTTTCGTGCGTTCTTAGAGAATCAGACGGGTGAACACAATTCAATCGATTTTAAGAGAGAATGGATTTGCAAAGACAAGTTAGCAAAACTGATGCTTGCATTAGCGAACTATGGCGGAGGTGTCGTAGTCTTTGGTGTGCAGGAAAACGAGGATAAAACATTTTCTTGTGAAGGTTTGCAAGAACTGAAAGCAAAAGAACAGGTTGAGTCGGAAGTGAAAGCGTATATCTCAACAAATCTCAAGTATGAGATATATGATTTTAGTTACCAATCTTCGGAGTATGGTGTGCTAAACGGCAAAAAATTTCAGATGTTAGTTGTGGACGACACACCGGAGTTTCTACCATTCATATCGCATAAGCAAAGTACGGACATAAAGAAAGCGGCTATTTATATCCGTCATGGCGTTGCGGATGAATTAGTTGACGAACAAGAACTTGAAGACATTCTTAAGCGTAGAAATCAACATATGTTTCCAGCAACGGGCGAACCTCTTAAACTGCAAGAACATCTTAATCAGTTAGATATACTCTATAAAAACATCAAACAAACAACGGTCACATATGAGTTGCCTCAAGGCATAAGTGGCGCACTTAATAGTTTTGCGGAAATTATATCTGGAATATCATGCGGAAAAAGAATAGAGGAAGTCAACCCGTTGTATCCTGAAGAAACGTATGATGAATTTATTGCTAATATGATTGAAAAGAAAAAGCAAAAAATCGAGCGTGTGCTTGATTTGAGATGAATATGAATATAATTTTATTGGAGTATTGAAGTGGAAACAAAAGAAGTATGCTTTAACTGGGCATTATTTTGGCAAGCGGCTAGCGCAATAGCAACAACGGCGGCGGTAGTTGTTGCATTGTGGCAAACAAGATATAGCAATAAAAAAAGACTTAAAATAAAATTTCGAGATAATGTGATTTTGACAAACAAGGCTTCAAAAGAATCGTATGTGGAACTTGAGATTTCCAATGTTGGAAATCGTAAAATTATAATAAATCGATATGGGATGAGTTTTAACGAGGGCTTTTTTGTGGTTTCGTTTCCGGATGAAACAGAAATGATAAACACGAGGAGACCGGTGGTTTTGGACATAGAAGAATCTAAAATCATAACGTGGAAAAAAGAAGAATTTATCCAAGTACTAAAAGACCAGTGTAAAACGTCAGGTAATTCAAAAATTACGCTTTTTGTTCAAGATACAGCAGGAAATTTTTACACAACAAGAACTCCGAAAAAACGAATGCAATATTTGAATGAGAATTATTCTAAATAGAAAGGAGCCCTCCCCATGTCCAACTTCTCCTATCTCTCCACCCACCCCGAATATTCCCTCTTCGCCAATTCTGCCATCGAGGCCGAGAAAGTGTTCTCCACCTCCCCGGCGATGTGCGCGGTGGGGTGCCGGAAGGCGTTGGAGCTGGCGGTGAAGTGGGTGTATGCGGCAGATAAAACCATCACGATGCCCTACAAGGACAACCTGCAATCCTTGTTGCATGAGCCGAGTTTCCGGTTTGCGGTGGACCGCAATGTGTGGAGCGTGCTGCCCAGCATCGTGAAGGCGGGCAATCTGGCGGTACATACGGGGCATAGTGTGTCGGCGGCGGATGCAGTGTTCAGCCTGCGGGGGCTGTTCGACTTCATCCAGTGGGTGGATTACTGTTACGGCACGGACTATGCGGAGCGCTCCTTTGATGAAACGGCCATCCCCGGCGAAAAGGTAGCACTGGACGAAAAAAAGATCCGGGAACAGGAAAGTTTACTGTCCCAGAAAGACGCCGAGCTGGAAGCGCTGCGCAAGCAGGTGGAGAGCCTTTCGGCGGCATACACGGCCAGCAAACAGCAGAACCAGCAGAGCCGCAGCTTCACCGCCGCCGACCTCACCGAAGCCGAGACGCGGCAGAAGATCATCGACATCGACCTCAAGGCCATGGGCTGGAAATTCACCGGGCCGGACGCCGATGTGCGCACCGAGTACGAAGTAGACAACATGAACGGTGTGCTGGGGCAGAAGGGCTATGCGGACTATGTGCTGATGGGCAGGGACGGCTTGCCGCTGGCGGTCATTGAAGCCAAGCGCAGCACCAAAGACCCCAACATCGGGCGCAAGCAGGCCCAGCTTTATGCAGACTGTCTGGAGCAGAAGTTTGGCCGCCGTCCGATGTTGTTTACCACCAACGGCTACACCACCTATTTCTGGGATGAGCAGAGCGGCCCGCAGCGTGCCGTGAGCGGGGTGTTCTGCAAGGACGACTTGCAGAAGCTGATGAACCGCCGCACCGAGAAAAAGCCGCTGGACACCATTGCAATCGACGACAAAATCACCGACCGCTACTACCAGAAAAACGCCATCCGGGCAGTCTGCGCCCATATTACGCAGGGCTTCCGGCGCAATCTGCTGGTCATGGCGACGGGCACGGGCAAGACCCGCACTGCATCCAGCCTGACCGATGTGCTGAGCCGGGGCGGTCATGTGACCAACGTGCTTTTTCTGGCCGACCGCACCGCGCTGGTCAAGCAGGCAAAGGACGACTTCAAGAAGTATCTGCCCGACCAGTCGCTCTGCAACCTGTGCTCCTCCAAGGACGATAAGGCCGCGCGCATTGTGTTTTCTACCTATCCCACCATGCTCAACGCCATCGACAACGCCAAGACCAAAGACGGTGTTCCGCTGTTTTCCCCTGCGCATTTTGACCTTATCATCGTGGACGAGAGCCACCGCAGCATTTTCAAGAAATACCGCGCCATCTTCGACTATTTCGACGCGATTCTGGTGGGTCTGACCGCCACCCCGAAAACCGATGTGGACCGCAACACCTACGACTTTTTCGAGATGGAGCACGGCATCCCCACCTACGCCTACGATTATGATACCGCCGTCTACACCGACCATGTGCTGGTGCCTTACTACAACTACGAGGTCAAGACGAAATTCACAGAAGAGGGCATCCACTACGACCAGCTTTCACCGGAGGATAAGGCCCGCTACGAGGACGATTTTGCCGAGGACGACACCCTGCCCACCTTCATCCCATCCGAAAAGCTGAACAAGTTCATCTTCAACGCCAACACCGTGGACACGGTGTTGCAAGACCTGATGGAACGGGGCATCAAAACGGCGGGCGGCGACCGCATCGGCAAGACTATCATTTTTGCCCAGAACAAGCGCCATGCGGAGTTTATCCGGGAACGCTTTGGCAAGCTCTACCCGCAGCTGGAGACCCAATGTCCGGGGTTTATCCAGCGGGTGGTCTGCGATGATGCCTATGCGCAGTCCATCATTGACGACTTCAAACAGCCGGACAAGCCGCCGTTTATTGCGGTCTCGGTGGATATGATGGACACGGGCATCGATGTACCGGAGTGCGTGAATCTGGTATTTTTCAAGAAAGTGCGCAGCAAAACGAAGTTCTGGCAGATGATCGGCCGTGGCACACGGCTGTGCCCATCTCTTGCCTGCGTGGATGCCATCGACGGCGAGTATACGGGTAAACGGCGGTTTCTGATTTTCGACTACTGTGGCAACTTTGAATTTTTCCGTCAGAAACCCAACGGCTACGAGGGCGCGGACACCAAAAGCCTGTCCGAGAGCATTTTCTGCAAGCAGGTGCAGATCGCCGCCGCGCTGCAGGATGGAGCCTATACAGACGAAAAATACCAGAACTGGCGCAAGATCTTAACGGAGACCTGCCGTGCCGAAGTGGGAGCGCTGAATCCGGAGCTGGTATCCGTGCGGCTGCACCGACAGGCCGTGGAACACTATCGAAAGCCAGAAGCCTTTGTTAGCCTGACCGAAACGGACAAGGGTACTCTGATGAGAGAGGTTGCACCGCTCATCTCGCTGGACGACAAAGATGAAGCCGCCAAGCGGTTCGATAACTTTGTGTATGGCTTGCTGCTCTGTGAACTGGAAGGTCTGCCGGGGCTGAGCCGCGCCCAGAAACAGCTGCGCAGCACAGCGGCAATGCTGGAAGGGAAGGCTACCATCCCGCAGGTGCAGGCAAAGCTGCCCCTCATCCGGGAGGTGCAGACGGACGAATTTCTGACCTCCCACGATTTGCTCCGCTTTGAGGAAATGCGGCAGGAATTGCGGGAGCTCATCAAGTTTCTGGTGGACGGTGTAGAAGGGCAAAAGCCTGTCTACACGGCCCTTGCCGACCCGGTACTGGAACAGACCGAGGGCAAAGCGCTGGATTCCGGCTACGATTTCGGCGAGTACCGGGAACGTGTGAACCGCTACATCATGGAGCACCGCACTGACACGCTGGCCATCCACAAGCTGACCCAGAACATTCCACTTTCTCAGGGCGACTACACCGAGCTGGAACATATCTTCACCTGTGAGCTGGGCAGTAAAGAGGACTATGCACGGGAGTTTCGGGATACACCCTTTGGTCTGCTGGTGCGTAAAGTGGCAAAGCTGGACCACGATGCTGCCATGCAGGCATTTTCCAAGTTCATCAACGACGAATCGCTAAATGCAAAGCAGATCGCATTCGTGCAGAAGGTCATTCATTACATCGAGCAGAACGGTTATGTGGAAAGCAAAGCGGTTCTGATGAAACCACCCTTTGACCAGCCCATTCTGTTTACCCGCCTGTTTGATGGCAAAACAGGGAGTGAACTGATGGATACGATCAATTCGGTGAAAGAGAATGCCACCCATGTAACTGCATAAAGTAGTGGAATATACTGATAAAAACCGGTATAATACGCTTGAACGATATTGAACCGAATTGCAGGTGATACCATGCCTTTCCCCCTCGACCATTACATTGAAGCCTCTCATGTTGATTACAAGGAACGCCTTGAAGAGAAAAAGCCGCGCAGCTGGCTGAAATCCGTTTCGGCATTTGCCAACACCGAGGGCGGACACCTGATTTTTGGCGTAAAGAATGAGCCGCGCGAGGTCGTAGGATTGGAAAATCCGCAGGCTGTGGTGAGCAGATTGACGGAACTTATCAAAGTCCGCATTGACCCTACGCCGCGCTATCGGGTGCGGGAGGTCGAAATAGAGGGCAAGTCCTGCGTTGATCTGGAAGTACAGGACGGCCCGGCGTATCCATATTATTATGCCTTTGACGGTTCCCATACGGCCTATGTGCGGCATGGCGACCAGTCCGAAGAAGCCACTTCACGGGAACTGAACGAATTGATTTTGCAGGGCATGAACCAGACTTTTGATGCCCTGCCCAGTTCTTATCGAGTGGGTGATGTCAGTTTTACACTGCTGGCCGCAACGTTTAAGAATCTGAAAAAAGAGGATTTCGACCTCGAAAAAGACTTGCCCTCCGCAGGATTGGTAACAGATGATGGACAAATCACGAATGGCGGCCTGCTGCTTTGCGATCAGGGCGTTCTGAAACAATCCCGTATTTTCTGCACCCGCTGGAAAGGCAACTACAAGGGCAGCATTGAAGAAGATGCTCTGGATGACAAGGAATTTCAGGGTGCAAGCCTGATTACGCTGCTGCAAAATGCGGAAGATTTTGTTCGCAACAACAGCAAAAACCCGTGGAGCATCCGTGGTATGACCCGCGAAGAACGCAGTGACTACCCATATAAGGCCGTTCGTGAGGTGCTGGTCAATGCGCTGATCCATCGGAATTATCAGATTCTTGGTTCGGAGATTCATGTAGAAGTGTTCGATGATCGGCTGGAGATTACTTCGCCGGGCGGCATGATGAATGGCCGCAGGGTGCAGGATATGGATATCCGGCATATTCCGTCTATGCGGCGCAATCAGGTGATCTCGGATGTGTTCTCGCGGCTTGGCTTTATGGAGCGCCGTGGCAGCGGCATTGACCGCATCCTGAACTCTTATGTGGAAGTAGCCCAGAAGCCGACTTTCTACTCGGATTCGGATTTCTTTATCGTCACACTGCCGAATAGAAGTGTAGCGACTCCGGCACAGGTCAGTATGGAAAGTGTGGCAAGTGGTGCGGAAAGTGCGGAAACCTCTGCGGAAAGTGCGGAAACTTCTACAGTGCTCCACGGAATGAGTACGGATGCCGAAGTGAGTGAACTTTGCAAAAGGCTGGATAATACCAGGCTGACTGCAAGTACAAAAGAACGGACGCTTGAACTTTTCAAGAGATATCGGTATCAATATCAGTTCCGCAGCATAAACGTTGCACAGCTATATGGCGTTCAGAAATCGCGTGCATCCTCTATTATCAAGAATCTTATCAAGCATGGATTGGTGACGTCACCAGAATATGGCGTATACCAATTTGTGAAGAAGTAACACCGCTATCAACAGGTGGTTTTTGAAAACCAAGCGGTGAAGCTGTTACAGCCCATGGAACGTCTTAATATAATTTGAATTATCATAATCGAAATTATATTAACCGCCTGCGCAGAAATGCCCATTCCCCTGAGAACTTCTCAGACGAGTGGGCATTTTTCTTCCCGTGTATCAAATTTGACTTTGCGGTCACTCAAACCGCCATCAAGTCATGGATCAAAAATCATCATTTTTTATTTGTCCAAAAGTAAGTGCACGGTTTCTGTACTGTTTTTGCACGGTTTCAAGGGATGCAATGGGCACTCTGACTTGCAAAATACGACAAAGGGTGCAGAAATTACCGGGCAGAAAATCACGATGCTTTGCGTAAAAATAACGTAAAATCGAAACTTTTAAAATCAGAGTGTTCTGCCCGGTGGGCTCTTTTAATCAGAGGGCCAGGGATTCGAGTTCCCTCGAGCGCACAAAAAGGATGATAAATCGTTGAATTAAACGGTTTGTTGTCTTTTTTGTTTTATACGGGCTTTTTGAGCTTGTACCTATGATTTTTTCAAAAATTTTAGAGGTCAGAGGTACAAAAATGAAGAAGATTCAGAAGAATGCAGTCCGGTTTGATAATCTAAAGCAAGATTTTTTGGACGATAAGAAGTACTTTGGCACGGCAGAAGCCACGTTGAACGGCTATCGGTATGATATTACACGGTTTTTGAAGTTCCTGTCAGATGAACAGTTAGCCGTGAATGAGGCAGGATTCAAACGGTATGTTATCCACTTGACGGATAGCGGAATGACTGCAAACAGCGTCAACCAATATATCCGTTCGGTGAAGGTGTTCTTTTACTGGTGCATGGAGCAGGACGAAATAAAAAGCCTGAACATCCTGTGTGTGTCGTTCTTCATAAGGGTACATCATTTCTGCCGTAAAAGCAATATCTATTTTTACATGGCTCACTTTCAAAAGAAGGTGAGCTTTTTCTTTTGCAGAAATCGAGAGGAGGTTTTCCACATGAACACACCCATACAGTTGAAAATCCGAGGTCACACCAAATGACGTTGGACTACTTTTATGGTCAGTCGGGCGAATTGTTCTCCTATTTCCGCATCCCGAAAGCACTGTTCCAAGACCACCGCTTCCGGCAGCTCTCCACGGATGCCCGGACACTGTACGGTATTCTGCTGGACCGCATGAGCCTGTCGGTCAAGAACGGCTGGCTGGACGAGCAGGGGCGGGTGTATATCATCTACACCGTCCGGGAAGTGCAGGAATCCCTCTGCTGCGCCGAGCACAAGGCGGTCAAGCTGTTCCGGGAGTTGGAGGACATTGACCTCATCGAGCGCAAACGCCGTGGTCTGGGCAGACCCAGCCTGATCTACGTCAAGGACTTTTCCTCCGGCTTGCCAAAAGCGCAAGTACAGAATTGCCCAAACAGCAATTCTGGTGCTGCCGAAAGCGCAATTCTGGTGCAGCCAAAACCGCAAGCAAATAAGACTGATAAGAATAAGACAGAGTGGAACGATCCTGACCCTATCTATTCCGGGGGCATCCGGGAGCAGCTTGAGGATTATTTTTATCAGGCATTGGAGGTAGACCTTCTGCTCCGGCTCTGCCCGGATGATGAGGACACCATCTACCAGATCGTAGACCTGTTTGTGGACACCTGTTCAACCAAACGCAAGATGTTGCGTATCGCCGGAGACGATAAGCCTGCCGAGGTGGTACGCAGTCGGCTGAAAAAGCTGAACGCAGACCACATTCGTTTCGTACTGGGTTGTCTGGCGGAAGCCACTGCCCCGGTGCGGAACATGAAGCAGTATCTGTTGGCATCGCTGTACAACGCGCCCACAACGATGAATCTCTATTATCAGAACAAAACGAACCACGACTTTGCGCGTGGTTCACCGAAAGCGGGGTGATGTTATCGCAAAGAAAGCTACGATTATCGCAGTCACCAATCAAAAAGGTGGTGTGGGGAAAAGCACCACCTGTGAGAATCTGGGCATTGGGCTGGCAATGGAGGGCAAGAAAGTTCTGTTGGTGGACACTGACCCACAGGGGTCATTGACCATCAGCATGGGCTGGAAACAGCCGGATGAACTGCCCACAACTCTTTCTACGAAGAAAAGGTCATCAACAGTGCCTTTCTCGAAATCCCTGCGGAATATCAGCGCAAGCTGAACATCCCCAATGTCGAAAAGATGTCGGCGGAGTTCACCGAACTGATTGCCAACCCGCCCAAGGTCAGCTACCGGGACGGTCACTACTTCGTCTTTGACGGTCAGCATACCATCGTGACCCGTCGGGCGATGAACGGCGGGCAGGATCTTCCGATCATCTGCAAGGTGTATGAGGGACTGACAGAGGAAGAAGAAGCCATGCTGTTTTCCCGGCAGACGGGCGTTTCCACGCCGCTGACCGCTGGCGCAGAGCTGCGCGCCGCTTTGGTGGGCAAAGACCCGGAATCTCTCGCATTCGTGAAAGCCACCGAAAGCACCGGTCTGCAGCTCGGTCTGGACAGCTACCGTGCCCCGTGGAAGATCATCTGCATCCGCACGGCTTTCAAGGAATACAAAGCCTACGGCGCAGACCTCTACAAAGAAGCCCTGACCATGCTGGCAAAGGGCTGGGAGGGTGACCCCGATTCCCTCCGCTCCGGCATCCTGCAGGGCATGGTTCGCTTTGTGGCTCTGTATCAGGGCGAGTATGACCCGGAGCGTCTGGTCAAGCGGCTGCACACTGTTCATCCCATGACGTTGGTAAACGACGAGAAATCTCTGAGCGGCACGGTCAGCTACAAATATATGATGCTGATCCTGCGCACCTACAACGGTGCCAGCCGCCGCTTCAATCTTCCCATCAAGCAGTGACATTCTTGCCTTTCTGGGCATACTCCTTTTTCTAGCAAGAGCCGCCCGGTTTTGACAGGCGGCTCTTGCTACATATAGAAGAATAGGAGGTCTGATCGCTATCATACCAAAAGACTGGAAATACCTCAGAGGGGACATTTACTATGCAGACATGGAGCCGCACATCGGCTCCGAGCAGGGTGGCACCCGCCCTGTGGTGGTTCTGCAAAACGACGTAGGAAACCGCTATGCGCCTACCCTTATCGTGGCGACAGTGACTTCCCGCACCGAGAAAAAGAAATACCAGCCCACACACGTTCTGATAGCCCACAATACAGCCTTTGAGAAGCCGTCTGTGGTTCAGCTGGAACAGATCTTCACGATAGACAAAAGCCGCATACAGCGCTTCTTAGGACAGACTACACGGCATGAAATGCGCAGGATCGAAGAAGCCCTGATGAACAGTTTGGAAATCAATGAATGGGACAGGAGGAATGCCGATGAATGAAAAAGTGATGGTATCGCCGGAGATCCAAACCGAAGCGGTTGTTCTGCCGCAGATCGTCAGCATCAAGCAGGCAAGTCAGCGTATGGGCTTGCCTGAATATTACATCCGCCGCCTTTGCCGGGAAGTGCCGGGCATGGCGTTCCAGTCAGGCATCAAGTGGTACATCAACCTTGGCAAGATGGCTGACTACTTCAACGGTGGAACGACAACTTTGTGATTTGTCAAGGATGCGGGCGTAAACTGCGACATCCTAAAAATTAACCGCCCGAACTGCTATACTCATCGTGACAGAGATAACCACCACACAGAAAGGACGGTAAATATATGGCATCGTTTGAATTGCGAGAACCCAAAAAGAAGCCTCGTTATTATAAACTCATCGCAAATGTTCTGGTGAACGGCAAAATTGAACGCCGTTATGGTCGGTTCGATTTTGACCCCACCGAACTGAAAAACGCTCGTGCGCGCAACGCCGCTGCGAAAGCTGCCGCTGCCGAATTTGAACGGCTGGAACAGGAAAAGGCAGACAAGGAAGCCAGCAATGCAGGAAAGACCTTTGCAGTAGTGGCGCAGGAGTACATAGCTTCAAACCGTTCTCGTATGGCACCTTCAGTTCGTCTGAAGGGCGACTATGATAGCAACAGGAATAAAGAGAACACGAGTTTGAAAAAGGAAAAATATCTTCAGCGCATCCAGTGTTATCCGGAGTTTTCTGAAAAGCCGATTGCGTTGATTACAAAAAAGGATTGTGATTCGATGATTCGCTTCATTGAGGACAGTGACGCACGAGTTTACAAACGTGCAGTTTTGAAACCAGAAGCTAAAGGGTTCAAAACGGTGTCCTGCCCTAAAATTGCGAAGGAATGCACCATCCGAGAGGAAACCATTGAGCGAATCTTCCGTGGCGAAACGGTATCTTTGGATTCGGCACAACAGGTGGCAACGGCTTTAGGTAAGACCGTTGAACAGATGTTTGAAGTAGAGATTGATCGCCGTCCCATGACGAAAAAGACGATGCGAGAGTACAATCTGTTCATTCGGTCAGTTCTGAACTACGCCAATGATAACTATGGAACATCACTTCAAATGCCAATGATAAAGGCATCTGGTCGAAAAGGAAAATCGGTGGATTGCTTACATAGTGATGAGGTAGAAGCTCTGCAAGCTGCCTTACAAGAATGTTCTATGCTGGAAAAAGCAATCGTTTTGTGCTTGCTGAACACAGGTGTCCGCCGTGGTGAATTGGCAGGACTTACATGGAAAGACGTAAACTTCCGCGAGGGAACGATCCATGTGTCAAAATCCCTGCTGGTCTTTCCGAACTATGGCTATCAGCTTACCACAACGAAGGAAAGCAATATCCGTGATGTGGATGTTGCACCGGAGTACATGGACTTCCTCAAAGACTATTATAAATACTGGAAGTCTCAGAAAAAGTTGATGGGAGGGAGTTGGCAGAAAAGTCTGGATAAGAAAAGCAGCAAGTATGCACCCTCGCTCCTTGCCCTTCGGGGAACGGACTTCGTGATTTGCAACGACCACGGATTTCCCATTAACCCGGACAGCTATGGCGCACTGGTTCGTAGAATCGGGCAGCGGGCAGGCATTGAGGGGCTGCATCCGCATATGTTCCGGCACACTTTTGTGAGTATCCTTTTGTCCAACCCGGAGATCGGCGTGGCGACAGTAGCCGCAGAAGCCGGACACGCACAGCCCAGTACGACCCTTGCAATCTACACGCAGGTCTATGACAAGCGGCGCAAAGAGATTCGCAACCAGATGAGCAAGGAACTGTACGAATGAGCAAAAAAGAAGCACGAAGGCCGAAACCTTCGTGCTTTTTTGGTGGGCCAGGCAGGACTTGAACCCGCGATAACTCCGTTATGAGCGGAGAGTTCTAACCGACTGAACTACTGGCCCTTATGACGTTGTTTGAGATTCTTTAACCGGCTTTCGTACCCAGAAAATACCCAAGTCCGATTTTGAAGCCGCTCGAAAAAGAAAAAACAACGAAAAAACGCTGTTTGAAAAAAGTGGAAACGGTAAGGTCTGGCGGTTATGAGCCGCCAGCTCTGACCAACTGAGCTACTGGCCCGCAGAGGCACCCGGCGAAAAGGCAGGGTGCAACAGATAGTATAGCAAAAAACTGCGAAAATGAAAAGCGTTTTCGGGCAAAATTATTTTGTGCGGTGGGCCTGGAGCTTCTGCATCATAAAGGTATCCAGCATTTCCTGCGGGAAAAGCGGCTCTTTGTAGCCGAAGGATTCCCGGATGAAGATGAGGGTCACGATGGTCTGACGGCCGGGGTCGAGGCGGAGAGTGTAGAGGGTATCCAGCGGCTGCTGGGTGGGCTGATGGAGCGTGAGGTGGAGCAGGAAGCCGCCGTCGTTCTCGCGGCGGCACTCGTAAGCGAACTCGTCGGTCTCGCTGTGGAGGTCGAGCCGGTCGAAGCACTCGTCCAGCGGCAGGTCGGTGCGGAACTCGCTCAGGCCGGCGGGGCCGTACTGGCTGCGGCGGGTGTTCTCGCGCCGGGTAAGCAGCAGAACGATGACGCCCAGCGCCACCGCCAGCAGGATGATGGAAATGACAGCGTTCATGGAGCCCTCCTGAATGGTTTTTGGATCAGAGTTTTCCTTATTGTAACACAACCCGCAGGAAATTGTGTTATAATATTGGAAAAATTCTAAAATTTGCGGTCGCCCATGCCGTCTCATGGGCGGGGAGGCTCACAATGAAACTGAAATTCACCCACAAGACCTGGTACTTTTTCCTGCTGTGCGCAGCGGCGGCATCCATGCTGAACGGCTTTGCCGTGCTGGGCGGGATGGACTTCTCCTTTCTGGAGATGGCGGCATTCTGCATCACCGGCATCACCCTGTTGTTTCTGGCGGCGGAAAAAGGCAGCTCGGCCAAAGACAAGCGCAATTACTTCGGCATCTTTGTGGTGCTGATGCTCAGCTATATGGGCCGGGGCTGGGCGGCATACATCTGCTCGGCGCTGGTCTGGCCCGGCCTGCTGGGCTACGAATACCAGAAGGGCAGACCCATTCAGCGGCAGCTGCAGCTGGTGGGCGCGGCAGAGGTGCTCCATCTGCTCTTTGTTCTGCTGACAGTCTACGGCGGCATGGCGGGCCTGAGCTTCTGGGCGAACCTGCTCTGGGTGCTGCTGGCCTGCGCCCGCGGCTGGGCCGCACTGAGCCTGTATAAGATGCAGGAGGACGCATGAGCCCGCCGCGGCGCGCACCGCGCAGGAAGAAAAAGATCGGCCGCCGACGGTTCCTGGCGGGGCTGGGCTGTGCCGCCGGAGCGTATTTTCTGTACCGTTCTGTCCGGAACGTAGAAAAAATAGACCCGCCCGCAGTGCGGCAGCCGGATGAGACGCCGAACCCGGCCCTGCCCTCCGGTGAGTGGCGGGCGGTCTGGGTGAGCTATCTGGAATGGGCGCGGATGGACTTTTCGTCCGAGGCAGCGTTCCGGGCGGACATCGCCGCGTTGATGGACAACTGCGCCGCCCTGGGGCTGAACACCGTCCTCGCGCAGGTGCGGCCCTTCGGGGATGCGCTGTACGAGAGCAGCCTGTTCCCGTGGAGCCATCTCTGCACCGGTGCGCAGGGGCAGGCACCCGGCTTTGACCCGCTGGATGTGCTCATCACCGAGGCACACGCGCGGGGGCTTTCGCTGGAAGCCTGGATCAACCCGTACCGGCTGAAAAGCTCTGCGGCCATGCCGCCCAGCATTGGGGAGACGAACCTGATGCACACCCATCCGGAGTGGTGCTGCACGGTGGGCGAGGGGGTCTACCTGAACCCGGCCATCCCGGAGGCCGCCGCGTATGTGGTGCAGGGGGTGGCCGAGCTTGTGGAGCGCTACGCCGTGGACGGCATCCACTTCGACGATTATTTTTATCCCACGACCGAAGCCTCTCTCGACGCGGCGCAGTTCGCGGCCAGCGGTGAGAAGGATCTGGCATCCTGGCGGCAGCAGAACGTGACGAGCCTGGTCAAGGCTGCGCACGATGCCGTGAAGGCAGCAGACCCGACCCTGCGGTTCGGCGTCAGTCCGCAGGGGAATCCGGAGAACGATCTTGCCACCCAGTACAGCGACATCTACACCTGGCTGACGGCCAGCGGGGCCGACGCCGTGGTGGATTACCTCTGCCCGCAGGTGTACTGGGGCTATGGATACCAGCTGCAATCGGGCAGCACCCGCTTTGCCTTTGAGAACATCGTGCCGGAGTGGCTGGGCATGGCCCGCGCCGGGGATGTGGCGCTGTATTTCGGGCTGGGGGCCTACCGCATCGGCGTGGGTGACGGCGGGGCCAACGCCGACAGCACGAGCCAGTGGTCCACCGGTTCCGCGCTGGCTCGGCAGACGGCCGATCTGCGCAGTCGGGGCGCACAGGGCTGGGCGCTCTACCGGTACGATTCGCTCTTCGGCCCGGCCCGGAACGACCTTGCCGCCGCCGAATGCGCGGCCCTGACGGCACAGAATGGGGAAACGCGCTGAAGTGTCTTGTATGCAGGAAAAAAATGCGGTATACTATATCCGTATCATGCCTTGCAAAAGTACACTTTTCTGCGATTTTTGAGGATAAAAAACCATGAAGAAAACAAAACGGATCCTTGCCTTTGCGCTGGCGCTGCTTCTGGCTGCGCTGATGCTCACCGGCTGCAAAAGCACACTGACGTCCATCGCCCACAAGCTGACCGGCGCGTCGGATGAGGTACAGGAGGAGGACACCACCCAGTGGGCGGCCCCCAGCAGCGACCCGCTGATGATCGAGGGCATCGCCGACACCTCCGCCAAATACGCCACCGCTGTGGCCAACGGCTCACTGAACATCGTTTTCAACGGCATCTGGAGCCGCCAGACCGACTACTTCACCGCGCCGAACGGGATGCTCTCCGTCTACGGCTGCGGCACGGCGGAGGGCGTGCAGAAGTTCAAGATCTCGCTGTGGAAGAAGGTCGATGGCGGCGCACAGTATGTGGACAACACCACCTACTACTTCGTCACCGACGGCCAGAACTACCACTGCGACATCGGCAATCTGGACCCCAACGCCAGCTACCGGCTGACCATCTCCTACGATTCGAGCAAGTATTACCTCTACGGTCTGCTCAAGGTGGAGGGGATCGGCGGATGAATACACAGACCCGGCATTCCCTGATGCTGATGCTCTGCGCCCTGATCTGGGGCACGGCCTTTGTGGCCCAGAGCGCAGGCTCTGGCATGGGGGCCTATTCCTTTCTGGCCGGGCGGAGCTGGCTGGCCGTGCTGGTGCTCCTGCCCACCGTCTACGCCTTTGACGCCCTTCGCCGCCGCCGGGGCGAACCCACCGGCAGGCCGCAGACCGCGGCTGACCGCAAAATGCTGGGAACAGCGGGCCTTGTCTGCGGCACCTTTCTGTTCGCGGCCAGCGCGGCCCAGCAGATCGGCATCACGCTGAACCCTTCCACGGCCAAGGCCGCGTTCCTGACGGCGATGTATGTCGTGATGGTGCCGGTGTTCGGGCTGTTCGTGGGGCGGCGGGGCAGTGCCCGGCTCTGGCTGAGCATGGTCATCGCCGTGGGCGGGCTGTATCTGCTCTGCATGAAGAACGGCTTTGGCGGCATCGAATCCAGCGACTGGGTCCTGCTCAGCTGCGCCGTGCTCTTCAGCTTCCAGATCATGTCCATCGACCACTTTTCCCCGCTGGTGGACGGCGTCCGGCTGAGTCTGGTGCAGTTCGTTGTGGTGGCGGTGGAGAGCACCGCCGCCGCCTCCTTGTTTGAGACGCCCACCCTCGCCGAGTTCGGCACCAACTGGCTGCCCATCGTCTACTGCGGTGTGCTGTCCAGCGGCGTCGGCTATACGCTGCAGATCTTGGGGCAGAAAGAGCTGAACCCTGCCGTCGCGAGCCTCATCATGTGCCTGGAAAGCGTGTTCAGCGCCCTGGGCGGCTGGCTCATCCTGCACCAGAACCTCTCGGTGCGGGAGGCCTCCGGCTGTGTGCTCATCTTTGCAGCGGTGGTGCTGGCCCAGCTGCCGGTAGAGGAGTGGCGGAAATGCCGAAGCGCAAGCCGGAAGTGACCCTGCGCACGGCGGGCGGCATCCTCTACAAGGCTACCCGCCGGAAGGTGAAGAACCTGAACATCCGGGTGCATCCGGACGGCACCGTGGCCGTCAGCATCCCGTTCCGCTCCTCGTGGGAGGAGGCTGACCGCTTTGTGCTGCGGCATCGGGACTGGGTGCAGGAGGCGCAGAGGGACCTGGCCGACCGCGAGGCCCGCACCTACTGGCGGCCCCTGCCCGAAAAGGACGTGGCGCTGGCCCATTTTGCGGTCATGAGTGACAAGGTCTACCCGGCCTTTGCCGAGGTGCTGGGCGGGCAGAAGCCCATCCTGAAGGTGCGGAGCATGACGAGCCGCTGGGGCGTCTGCACACCGGGCAAGCGGCAGATCACGCTGGCATTGGAGCTCTACAATATGCCCGAAGCGGCACAGATCTATGTGGTAGTACATGAGTACTGCCACTTTCTTGTGCTGGACCACAGCCCGAAGTTCTGGGCGGAAGTGGAAAAGATCCTCCCGGACTGGAAGGCCCGGCGGGAGCTGCTGAAATAACCCTCTCAGGCATCGCACAGCGATGCCAGCTCTCCCAAGGGGAGAGCCATTGGCATGCCGGAAAGGCGCTGCCGGATGCACAAGTGTTCGAAAGCAGAAAGCAGCGGGCTTCGCATGCGAGGGCAGATGAATGAAATGATAAAGAGGAGAGTTGGAACTCAGTGGAAAGTGAAAAGAAATCCTCCGGCGGCGACAAGTATTCCAAGCTGGCCGGAAATACCATCATCTTTGCGATCTCAAGTTTTTCGTCGAAGCTGCTGACCCTGCTGGTCCAGCCGTTTCTGACCTATGCTATGGCGGAGATCTCCGACCTTGGCCTTTCGAAGATCCTGAGCCAGTATGCCAACCTGCTCATCCCGTTCGTGTCGATGGGCATGTCCAACGCCATCATCCGGTTCGGCCTGGACAAGGGCAACAGCGAAAAGCAGGTGTTCACCAACGGTCTGCTGACCATTCTGGGCGGTTTTGGCATCCTGGTGCTCTGCTGGCCCATCGCGCAGTTCTTGCCCGATATGGCGCAGTATGGCCTGCTCATCTACATCTATGTCCTCATGAGCTGCCTGCGCACTCTGTGCACCCAGTTCGTGCGCAGCCGCCAGTGGAACAAGCTGGTGGCCGTGGACGGTGTGCTCTGCACGGTGGCGACCATGGCGTTCTATGTGCTGTATCTGGTGGGATTCCACTGGGGTGCCAACGGCTACCTGCTGGCCATCATCAGCGGCGACCTGGTCAGTGTGCTCTTCCTCTGCCTGACCGGAAAGCTCTGGAACTTTGTGGAGCTGAAGGGCCTGAACAAAGACCTGTGGAAGCAGATGCTCCGCTTCTCGCTGCCCATGATCCCGGCCCAGATCAGCTTCTGGGTCATCAATGCGTCGGACCTGTTCTTCGTGCGTGAGATGTGCAACGGGCTGGACGGCCACAGCGGCGACGCCTGGAGCGGCCTGCTCTCCACCGGCTATTTCCTGCCCACCATCCTCACCACGCTGGGCCTCATCTTCTACGATGCCTGGCAGCTCTCCGCCGTGACGGAAGAGGACGGGCGCGCCCGGTTCTTCACCAAGATCTTCCGCACCTATTCCAGTGTGCTGTTCTGCTGCGCGGCGGGCATCATCTGGCTCTGCCGCCCGGTCATGCACATCATGAAGGCGAACTATTATTACGCCTGGCACTTCGTGCCCTTCCTGACGCTGGCATCCACGTGCAGCTGCTACAACCAGTTTTTGAACAGCGTCTATGTCGTCAACAAGAAATCCAGCCACAGCCTGTGGACCATGCTCTCCGGTGCAGTGAGCAACTGCATCATGAACTACTTCTTCATCAAGTGGTGGGGCCCCATCGGCGCGACGTATGCGTCCTTCCTGGGATTGGGTCTGGTGTTCACCCTCCGTGCGCTGGATGCTCACCACATGATCGGGATGTCCATCCATCCGGTGCGGGTGGCGGTCAACTTCGGCGCGTTGGCGGCGGAAGCCTTCGTCCTGCTGGCGGATGTCCCGCTCTACGGCCTGTGGACCGGGCTCATCACGGCAGCGGTCATCCTGTACAACTTTGCAGGGGTCTGGGCCATGGCCCGCATGTTGCTGCCCAAGCTCTTCGGCCGCCGCGGCCGGGCGTTTGTGAACGCCGTGGACGGCTGGGCCGCTCATCGCAAGTGACCGCTGGTAAAAAAGCATAAAACAAAGGCGTCTGCATCGACCGGGTGCAGACGCCTTTGTTCGTTTCAAGGGATGGTCAGTTCGAGCTTGCGGCCGCGATCTTCCGGGCCGGGAGCTTCCCCATGGCGGAGCTGTCCAGGCTGTGCTGCATGGAGGCACCATAGGCAGCCAGCGCATCCTGCAGCTCGTCGCTCTTCATGTCGGCCAGGACCTGTGCGCGGACATCGTCCAGCGCTGCCCCGTCCAGCGGGTCGAGACGGACGGCCAGCATCATGGAGAGGGAGGAATACTGCACGGCAGCGGCCTGACCGAAGGACAGGCCGCGGATGGTGTCGGCAGAGCCTTCGGTGGAGAACGCCGAGTCGAGGGTGCTGCTGCTCAGCAGCTCGGTCTGCAGGGAAGCGGTGTCGTCGGTGGGGACGGTGGAGTCCAGCACGGCGTAGATGCCGCTCAGAGCCGCAGAGCACACCTCATGGAAGGAGGTGAACTGGCTGACCGCATCTGCCGGAGCGGAGGCGTTGTAGCGGTCCACAGCAGCCTGTGCCAGGCGGAGCATCGTGGCCTTCTGGTCGTCATCGGCGAAGGCATAAGTGCTGGAATTGTAGAGCGGGATGCTGTAATAGGCCAGCTTGTACATCTTGTTCTCCAGATGGCTGGTCAGGTCGGCGTCGGAAACCGGGGTCTCGCCGTTGGTGCCGTACACGAGGTCGAGCAGGTCGGTGCTCTTGAGCAGGATGCGCTCGAAGCGCTGCAGCGTCTCCAGACCGATGCCGTTGGCCTTGTAGGTGTCGCCATACTGGTCCATCAGCTGGGAAGCGTAGCTGTCGGCCTGGGCCTCCTCGGCTTCGGTCAGCTGGCCGCCCAGCTCGTCGAAGCGGGCCTCGACGGCGGCGTACAGATCCAGATTCTCCTGGGTCTTCTGGGCGACATAGTCGCTGACGGCTGCGGTCTCGCCGGAGTCCGCGTCGGTGGTGATGGTCTCCTTCAGGAAGCTCTTGACGTTGGTGGAATCCTGGTCAGAGGAAGCGAGCTTTGCGGCGGACTGGTAGGCGTTGTACTGCGCCAGCAGATAGAGGCCGGAGGAGATCTCCACATTGCCGATGGAACCGACCGTGTCTGGCGTGGAAAGGACGCAGCCAGCCAGACCAAAGGCCAGTGCCGCCGCGCAGAGAAGGGCAAGAAGTTTGTGTTTCATAAAAGTGTACTCCTGATGTTTTGTGTTACGACCGCTCCGGCATCGCGGAGGGACGAAGTCTGCGGAATGCCAAGGCCTCTCCTACCAGGAGAGGTGTCACCGCAGGTGACGGAGAGGTTGTACGAAGGATTGCTTCCCGGAAACCGATAAAGCAGAACGGAAACGCTGCTTGTGGTACAACCTCTCAGTCTCGCCTACGGCTCGCCAGCTCCCCTTGTAGGGGAGCCTAAAATCTCGGCCATCGCCTTGAGGATGCTTTGCAGCAGATCCAGCGGCTTTTCGTCGGGCTGCAGGGTGACGGAAAGATAGGGTTTGCTGCCGGCACCGGCGGTGACGCGGCCGTTGAAGGCCACGAGCAGGCCGCGGATCATCGGGACATCCAGCGTCTCCACCTGCAGGACGAGGGTGTCCTTTTTCTGGGTGACTTCGTACACGCCCACGGCGGTGGCCTGCACCCGGACCAGCGAGACGTTGACCAGGTCGCTGACCGAGGGCGGCGGGTCGCCGTAGCGGTCGATGAGTTCATCCAGCACGTCGGCGGCGTCTTCGGGGGTCTGGATGGCCGCGATGCGCTTGTAGGCTTCGATGCGGCCGGGGCCGTCGGCGATGTAGGATTCGGGGATGTAGGCATCCACTCGCAGGTCCACAAGGCACTCGCTCTTGTCGCGCTGGATGGGCTCGCCCTTGGCCTGTGCGATGGCCTGCCCCAGCATCTTCACGTACAGGTCGTAGCCGACGGCCTCCATGTGGCCGTGCTGGCTGTGGCCCAGCAGACTGCCCGCGCCGCGGATCTGCAGATCGCGCATGGCGATGCGGAAGCCGGAGCCGAAGGCCGTGAACTCCCGGATGGCGGACAGCCGCTTCTGCGCGATGTCGGAGAGGGTCTTGTCCCGCCGGAAGGTGAAGTAGGCATAGGCTTTGCGGCCGCTGCGGCCCACGCGGCCCCGGATCTGGTACAGCTGGGCCAGACCCATCCGGTCGGCGTCCTCGATGATGAGGGTGTTGCAGTTGCGCACGTCGATGCCGGTCTCGATGAGGGTGGTGCAGACGAGGATGTCGATCTCGCCGTTGAGCAGGTGCTGCCAGACGGGGTTCAGCTCCTCCTCGGTCATCTTGCCGTGGGCGATGCCGACGCGGGCACCGGGCACCATCTGGCTGACGTGGGCGGCGGTGGACTCGATGTTGTCCACCCGGTTGTGCAGGTAGTAGACCTGCCCGCCGCGCGCAAGCTCTTTCTTCATGGCTTCGGCCAGGATGACGTCGTTGTATTCGAGGACGAAGGTCTCCACGGGCTGGCGCTCGATGGGCGGCTGCTCAATGGTGGACAGGTCCCGGATGCCGCTCATGGCCATGTTCAGGGTGCGAGGGATGGGGGTGGCCGACAGGGTCAGCATGTCCACCCCGATGAAGTTCTCCTTGAGCTTTTCCTTGTGCTTGACGCCGAACCGCTGCTCCTCGTCGATGATGACAAGGCCCAGGTCATGGAAGCGGACGTCTTTGGACAGCAGGCGGTGGGTGCCCACCACGATGTCCACGCTGCCTGCCTGCAGGCCGCGCAGGGTCTCCTTCTGCTGCTTGGCGGTGCGGAAGCGGGAGAGCATCCCGACCTTGACCGGAAACGCCTCCATGCGGGAGAGGATCGTGTTGTAGTGCTGCCAGGCCAGCAGGGTGGTGGGGGCCAGGATGGCGCACTGCTTGCCGCCCATGACGCACTTGAACGCGGCCCGCAGGGCCACTTCGGTCTTGCCGACGCCCACGTCGCCGCAGAGCAGGCGGTCCATCGGGTAGCTGCGCTCCATGTCCTTTTTGATCTCGGAGGTGGCGTTGAGCTGGTCGTCGGTCTCATCGTACTCGAAGCGGGCCTCAAAATCGCTTTGCCAGTCGCCGTCCGGCGGGAAGGCATAGCCGGGGGCCTGCCGCCGCCGGGCATACAGCTCGATCAGCTCCTGCGCCATCTCCTCGGTGGCCTTTTTGACCTTGGCGCGGGTGCGCTGCCACTCGGTGCCGCCGAGCTTGGCCAGCTTGACCTTTTCCTCGTCGCCGGGGGCGGTGTAACGGCTCAGCAGGTCCAGCTGGGTGACGGGCACATACAGCACATCCGAACCGGAATACTGGATCTTCAGATAATCCTTGATAGCACCCTGCACTTCCAGCCGCTGGATGCCCGCATACATGCCGATGCCGTGGCTCT
>ERZ1026844.430-NODE-430-length-31554-cov-5.749770_pt1 | contig 31554 bp, 48 predicted proteins | sample MGYA00380152_ERZ1026844 | MGnify/ENA primary metagenome ERZ1026844 (study PRJEB33269, sample SAMEA4719788) | human gut metagenome | biome: human-associated habitat; feature: organic feature; material: feces | place: Cameroon | collected 2013-10 ... | reverse complement strand
TAGGAGGAAAGCATGGAAATCACAAAACGGCGGCTTGCGGATATTGTGCCGTATGCCGGCAACGCAAAAAAACATGATAAACGGCAAATCAACAATGTTGCGGAGAGCATCAAGCAGTATGGTTTTGTACAGCCAATCGTGATTGACCGCGACGGCGTAATTGTAATCGGCCACTGCCGCGCTTTGGCGGCAAAGAAGCTGGGCATGGAAGAAGTGCCCTGTGTCTGCGTTGACGATCTGACACCGGAGCAAGTGAACGCCCTGCGGCTGGTGGATAACAAGAGCAACGAGAGCGACTGGGACTTTGACCTGCTGGCTGATGAGCTGCCGGGGCTTGACTTGTCTGCTTTTGACTTTGATTGGGGTCTGCGTGATGAACTCGACACGTCAGTGGTAGAGGACAACTACGATCCTGTTTTACCGGCAGAGCCGAAGAGCAAACTGGGCGATGTGTACCAGCTTGGAGACCATCGCCTTATGTGCGGAGACAGCACGTCTTTGACAGACGTACAGAAGCTCGTGGGGGGGGCACAAATGGATTTGCTGCTCACAGACCCCCCGTACAATGTGGACTATCAGGGCACCGCCGGGAAGATTAAGAACGACAATATGGAGGATACGGCCTTCAGGCGTTTCCTGACGGATGCTTTCTCCAATGCGGCGATGGTCATGAAGCCCGGTGCTCCGTTCTACATCTGGCATGCAGACAGCGAGGGGTATAACTTCCGAGGCGCGTGCAGAGATGCGATGCTGCGTGTCCGGCAGTGCCTGATCTGGGTGAAGAACTCCCTTGTGATGGGGAGACAGGATTTCCAGTGGAAACATGAGCCTTGCTTGTATGGTGAGAGCGAGATTGAAGAGGAAGCACACGAACCTTGCCTGTACGGATGGACGGAAGGCAAGAGGCACTACTTCTTCAAGAACCGCAGACAGACAACCGTGTTGAATTTTGATAAGCCTGTAAAATCTGCGGAGCATCCGACCATGAAGCCGATTAAGCTGTTTGATTACCAGATGCAGTGCTCCAGTAAGCCGGGTGAGAATGTGCTTGACCTGTTCGCTGGGTCCGGCACAACGATCATGGCAGCGGAGCAGAATGGCAGACACGCTTTCTGCATGGAGTACGATCCGAAGTATGCGGACGTCATTATTGATCGATGGGAAAAGTTTACCGGAGAAAAGGCGGTGCTTCTGAATGACGATTGAAGAGGCGCAGGCAATCATCGAAAAAACAAGCAGCCCGCACCTAAAGCGGGACATGGAGAAGTTTATTAAACGCCAGCAGAGAAAGGAGGGCGTTTATGGCAAGAACAGGGCGCCCTCGGAAAGAGATCAATCAAAAGCTATTTGAGAGCCTATGCGGCATCCAGTGTACGGAAGTGGAGATCTGCTATGCGCTGGAATGTAGCGAGGACACGCTTAACAGATGGTGCAAGCGCACCTACGGCGGAACTTTTGCGGAGACATATAAAAGCAAGAGCCAGATCGGAAAGTCCAGCCTGCGCCGGATGCAGTTCAAACTTGCAGAAAAGAACGCATCAATGGCTATTTGGCTGGGCAAGCAGTACCTTGGTCAATCCGATGGAGCGAACGAAAAAAGCACCCTGGAGGTGCGGATTATAGATGATCTATAAACTGTCCGAAATTATATCGCCGGTGTTCGCAGAGCCGCACAGGGCGGTGAAGTCCGGCGAGATTAACGAGCTCGTAGAAAAAGGTGGGCGCGGTAGCGCAAAGTCATCCCACATTTCCGTTGAGGTCGTTTTGGGATTGGTGCAGCACCCGCAATGTCACGCTGTGGTGTTGCGTAAGGTGGCAAACACGCTGCGTACATCGGTTTATGCACAAATATGCTGGGCAATAGCGGAGCTGGGGTTAACGGATAGATTCCGCTGCACTGTTTCCCCGATGGAATGCACATACATCAAGACCGGGCAGAAAATCATGTTCTTCGGTCTGGATGACCCGGGGAAGCTGAAATCCATCAAGGTGCCGTTCGGGTATATCGGCATTGCATGGTTTGAGGAACTGGACCAGTTTGACGGCCCCGAGCAAGTGCGTAATGTGGAACAGTCTTTGTTCCGTGGTGGGGAATACTCCATGTGCTTTAAGTCGTTCAACCCTCCTGCTATGGCACGGAACTGGGCGAATCAGTACGCATTGGAGAGCAAGCCGCGCAAGCTGGTGCATCACAGCACATACCTGACAACCCCGCCGGAATGGTTGGGGCCGCGTTTTATTGATGATGCGGAACACCTGAAATCATCCAATGAAACAGCATATCGCCATGAGTATCTTGGCGAGGTGGTGGGGTCTGGCACACAGGTGTTTGAAAACCTGACCATCTCCTCTATTCGGGACGAGCAAATACAGCAGTTTGACCGCATCATGTCCGGCGTGGACTGGGGCTGGTATCCAGACCCTTTTGCGTTTAACAGGGTGCATTATGACGCAGGCAGACGGACGCTGTATATTTTTGACGAGTTGACCCGCAGGCGCACCAGTAACCGGGACACTGCCGACTTGGTATTGCAGCGGATTGAACCGGATGAGTATGTAACAGCGGACAGTGCGGAGGAAAAGAGCTGCAGCGACTATAGGAGCTATGGCATTTCCTGCCGTGGAGCAGAAAAAGGGCCTGGGAGCGTGAACTACTCCATGAAGTGGTTGCAATCTCTGGCCTGTATCGTTATAGACCCGGAACGCTGCCCTGATACAGTAAAAGAGTTCACGGAGTACGAATACGAGCGCGACACAAAGACGGGCGAGATTTTACAGGGCTATCCTGACATCAATAACCACCACATCGACGCTGTGAGGTATGCGACAAATCGTATATGGAAACGGAGAGGGCAATGAAAAAGCTGAGGGAATACTTGATAAATCGTTTTTTGCCTGCTTGGTGCCGGGAAGAGCTGCTGGAAGAAAATAAAAAACTGCGGCAGAAGGTGGAGCGGCAGGCGGCAGAGATCGACAGGCTGAACGCTTATATTGACGGCGTGACCGATGCTCTGCGGCGGCAGCCGCGTATAATTGTAAACGGAGGTGAACGCCAGTGAGCGTGATTAGTGCTGTGCTGAGTGCGAACAGAACATACAACATCGAACAGGCGTTTAATGCCAAGGACATCACAACGGCCACCATGCGCAACGCCGTTACCGATTGGTACAGCCTGTATTACTGCGATGCAAACAACGACACCGAAGACACCTCTCAAAGGCTCCCTGTTTCCGTTGTAAGCAAGCTGTACAAGGCAATCTTTTCCGAATATATCGCAACAGCGGACGGCGCAAAGAGTGGGTTTGTTGACGAGATCATCCGTGGGCTGGATGGCGTGCGCAAAAGAGCCGTGCAGAAGATGCTTGTTGGTGGTCGGTGCTACATAAAGCCGTTGCTTGGTCAGCCGATGGCGTTTGGCGTGATTGACCGGCGCAGTTATATTCCGCTGGGGCGTGACGGAAGCGGAAACATTACCGACATTGGTACATGGGAGCAGACGCAGACCGGGAATCTGACCTATACGCTGCTGGAACGGCGGACGGTGGACAATGCCGGGTATCTGACCATTGAAAACAAGCTGTATCGTTCTGATGTGCCGGATTCTCTTGGCACGGGAGTTCCGCTAAACACGCTGGACAAGTACGCAAGCCTTGAGCCTACCATGACGCTGCCGGAGCCTGTTTTTTCCATTGGACTTATTCCTCTGGAATGCCCTGCGGAGAACTGCGTGGACGGCTCCCTTGACCCTGTGTCTGTATACGCTGCGGCTTGTGGCCTTATCCACAACATCAACCGCAACGAAGCGCAAATCAACACGGAGTTTGAGAATGGGCGTTCCCGTATCTTTGTCAGCGACGATCTATTGCGCAAGGACAAGAACGGAAACCGACAGTTTGACCGCACCCTGTTCGTGGGTATTGATGATGACCCGGACAAGGCGGGTGTTACCATCTTTTCCCCGGAGTTGAGGGAGCAGTCCTATTTGGCAAGAAAGACGGAATATCTGCGCAACATCGAGAGTTTGATCGGCATGAAGCGCGGCGTTCTGTCGGAGGTTGAATCAGCGGAAAAAACCGCCACGGAGATCACATCCAGCGCCGGAGAATACAACCTAACCATTATTGACTTCCAGCAGTCTTGGACAGCGGCGGTGCGGGAAGCGGTGCGTGTATGCAATATCCTTGGCCAGATGTACCACCTTTGCGACAGCACAGGCGTTAACCCTGAAAAAGATGTAACCATTTCCTGGGGCAACGGAATCCTGTATGACGAGGATCAGGCGTGGACGGACTACAAGGCAATGGTTTCCGCTGGTATGCTCAAGCCGGAAATCGCGCTTGGTTGGTACTTCGATATGCCGACGGACACCCCTGCAGATATTGCGGCGATTCGTGAGAAATATATGCCGGAAATGCCGGAGGATGATAACGCAGAGGATAACTTCTGATGCTTAGGGCAGACGAAATTGCAGCACTGCGGGACGCTGCCACGGAGCTGACACAGCCGATTGTGGACTATCTCCTGCAGGACTTGGCAAGGCGCATATCGGAAGCCGGGCAGTTTACGGCATCTGCACAATACGAAGTGTGGAAGCTGCAGCAGCTTGGTGTTTCACAGCGAGAGGTTAAGAAGCAACTAAAAAAGCTGCTGAAAGTATCAAACCGTGAGCTGCGACAGATGCTGACGCAAAGCGCAGAGGTTGGCTATAACTACGATATGCGCAGCTTGCCGTATGTGCAGGCTTTGCCGTTTCAGCGGAACGAGGTCATGCAGAAGATTGTTTCCGCTGCCGTAGAACTTGCTGAAGATGACCTGACCAACATTACACAAACGCTGGGCATGATTGATCCATACGGGAATGCTTTGCCGCTACAGGATGTGTATAGGCGGTGTATGGACTTTGCGTTCATGCAAGTATCTACAGGAGCAACGGATTACAACACGACAATCCGAGAAGCGACAAAGAACCTTGCTGACAAGGGCGTGGTATGGATAGACTACGAAAGCGGCGTGCATACTTCTCTGGAAGCTGCCGTGCGGCGTAATGTCATGGGCGGTCTGGGTTTGATGCAGGAGCAGATCAGCCAGCGCACACACGATGATATGGGCGCAAATGGCTGGGAGATTGATGCACACAGCAACAGCGCACCGGATCATGAGCCGATACAGGGCAAGCAATACAGCGATGCGGCGTATGAACGCCTGAACAACAGCCTTGTGCGTCGCATTGGTACGCTAAACTGCGGACACTCTGCACACCCCATTATCTTGGGCGTTACCCCACCGCAATACAGCAAGGCGGAGCTTGCCCGGATGCGGCAGGCCAACGAGGACGGCATAACCTATAACGGCAAGCATTATACCGGCTACGAAGCCACCCAGCGGCAAAGGCGCTTGGAAGCCGCCATGCGCAAGCAAAAGCGGCGCATCCTTGTGGACGAAGCCGCCGGGGATGCGGATAAGCTGCAAGCAGACCAGATCAGGCTGCAGCTACAGCGGCAGGAGTACGCGCGGTTTTCCAAGGCTGCCGGTCTGCGGACGCAGGGAGAGCGTGCAGAAGTTGCGAAATTTTCGTGGAAACAGGCAAAAGAAGCTGCTGCAGAGTACGAAAAGGTTGCGAAAGCTGCCAATGAGATGTATGATATAGGCAGTGAGGAAAAGAATGTCGCTGCTTATATGCGGGATTTGCCGCTCCGCAAGCGCATACAGTCCGGCGAGTTTCCTCTGGTTTTACACAGAGGGCGACAGAATAATCACATTGCTGGCACACAAGAGTATGCGCAATATGTCGCACGGATGCAGAGAGCCGGAAAGTATGGGCCGAGCCGCATGACTATAACGGAGGATGATGCGCTGGCACTCATTGATTCCTATAAAGGAACCGGGATCCTGCTGCGAGATAAGCATGGAATGTGGAGAAAGTCCGAGCTGATTACGATACATGGAGATAAAATTGGCGTTGCTGTAAATGATCGGACGGGTGTGGAAGCGGATACATCTGTATTTTGCATACACTATAGCAAAGACGGTGTACATATTTCTCCGGATTACCCAAGCAAGAAGGGGGCGAAGTGCAAGAAATGAAATTAACAGAAAAAGAGCTATTCGACTTTATGGACTCTGGCCGTGAGGTGCGAGTTACTTGCACGGACGGCGATGTTTTAACTGGTCGGTGCTGGGCTTATGGCTCGGAAGTCGCTAAGGAGGAGTTTGGCGAAAATGAGCCTTGCCTTGATGTAGGCTGTAGCACAATCGTGACACTGAGCCAGATTAAGAAAATCGAATTCGCAGATTAACCACAATTTAATGACAGATGCGTAGTACCTTCGGGTGCTGCGCATTTTTCATACCCATTTTTGCCCCAGCCCCGGGCGTACAAAACGGGCAGCGCAGGGGACGCGACCCCCGACAACAAAGCGTAGCGTAAGGAGAACGCATGAAACGAGAGTTTTTGCAGAATTTCAAGGTGGGCGACCAGCCCATTCCCAAGGAGATCATCGACGCAATCATGGACGAGAACGGGAAGGACATCGAAGCGGCAAAGAAACCCTTTGCTGACTACGACTCCATCAAGGAGCAGCTGCAGACCGCCAAGGACGGCCTGAAAGCGTTCGACGGCGTGAATGTGGAGAAGCTCCAAGGGAAAATCGACGAGCTGACCGGACAGCTTGCCGAAAAGGATAAGGAGTGGAAAGCCAAGATGGACGGCATGGCCTTTGATGGACGCATTAACGATGCCATTACTGCCGCTAAGGGGCGCAACGCAAAGGCTGTTGCTGCCCTGCTGGACATGGATGCACTCCGAGCCAGTAAGAACCAAGACGCAGACATCAAGGCTGCGCTGGACGCGCTGAAAAAGGAAAACGGCTATCTGTTCGAAGCAGACACCCCCGCTCCTTACGCATCCGGCACAGGTACACAAGGCAGCGGCGGGCGCAAGTATTCGGACGCAGAGAACGCAATCCGTGCCGCCGCCGGGCTCAAAATGGAATAAGAAAGGAAGTTAAAAATTATGGCAAACTCTATTACCCTTGCTAAGCAGTTTATCCCCATCCTCGACGAGGTTTACAAGAACGCATCACTGACCGCTAAGCTGGACGGCGCTGCCGAGCTGGCCCGCCAGGGTGCAAACGCGAATGAACTGATTATCCCCAAGCTGGATATGCAGGGCCTGGGCAACTACAGCCGCAACAGCGGCTATGTGGCCGGTGATGTGACCCTGACCAACGAAACCGTACAGTGCAACTTCGACCGTGGCCGTATGTTCCAGGTGGACTACATGGACAATCTGGAAACTGCCGGTATCGCCTTTGGCCGTCTGGCTGGCGAGTTCATCCGCACCAAGGTTGTCCCCGAGCTGGACGCTTTCCGCTTTGCTGCGTATGCATCCACCTCCGGCATTTCCAAGATTTCCGCTGGTGCTACTCTGGCCGACGGTGCGGCTGTAATTACTGCCCTGCGTAACGGCACCAACAAGATGGACGAGGACGAGGTTCCCTTTGATGACCGTCACCTGTTCATCACCCCCACCCTGTACGGCATGGTGCAGGATCTGGACACCACCAAGAGCAAGGAAGTGCTGAGCCGCTTTGCCGATGTGACCCTTGTTCCTCAGACCCGTTTCTACACCGCCATCACTCAGTATGACGGCACCACCGCCAGCCAGACCGCAGGCGGCTACATCAAGAATGCGGCCTCCGGTCTTGATATCAACTTTATGATTATCCACAAGCCCGCCGTGATCCAGTTCGAGAAGCACGTCGCCCCCAAGATCATCGAGCCGTCTGTGAACCAGACCGCTGATGCTTACAAGTTCGGCTATCGCAATGTCGGCATTGCTGATGTGTACGAAAACAAGGTTTCCGGCATCTATCTGCACCACAAGGCCAAGGGCTAAGGCGGTGCCGTATGCTAAAGATTGATTCACGCCTGAAAGACATGAACGATCCCGAAGCGATTGAGAATTTCAATCGTGTGCTGAAAATCTGCGGCGCAAGCATCTCCAAGGTCAGCCTAACGGCTGACTCTACCGGTAAAATCACTGGCGGCGCAGTAACCCTCAGTGATAAGACAACGGTACCCATCACGGTGACAGCCGCATCCTGACACAGGAGGTCATGCGAATGGCTGATTATAGCTTTTATGCAACTGTATATCTGGGTGAATCTATTTCAGAGGAAGATTTCCCCCGCCTTGCAAAAAGGGCGGGGGATTGTCTTGCCCGGTACAAACGGATCTACACCGTGACAGCACCGGGCGAACAATCCGAAGATATGGCTGTCTGCGCTATGGCTGATGCGCTGGCCTATTTTGAAGCCGTCCAGAACGGCACAGGAGGGGTTGTAAGCGCGGCAAGCATCGGGAGCGTGTCTGTATCCTATGCGGCAGGAAACGCCGTAGATGCGTCCCCTGCGGCGCAGGAGCGGGAATTGTACCGTTGTGCGCGGTTGTACTTGGATATTTACAGGGGGTGCGAGTAATGCTTTCACTGCGCTGTAAGTCCCCTGTAGATTACAGGCTCTGCACGCAGACGGTGACGGTATACCACAAGGACGGAGACACATACACCCGCGCGGTTTACAACCGCGCTTTTCTTGACTTCAAGAAAACGCAGAGTGTGGACAAAGTCGGGGTGCATGAATCCAATTCGTTCCTGCTGGTGATTCCGTGCCAAGAGCAGGTTGTTTTCCCGAAAGACAAGGTATATCTCGGCACAGGCCCGGAAATCGCCACCCGCGAAGCGTGGGCGGAGTTTATCCCTACCAAAGTGCAGGGGCTGGTGGTTGTGGAGTATGTAGACCCCAAGTACTGGAACGGGCAGATGGTTCATGTGGAGGCGGGCGGATGAGAGTTGAAATTCGGATGAAGCCTGTGGAGAAAATTCTCCGCGAATACGGGCTGAACAAAAACGGTGATGCGCAACTGTATTTTACAAGTATGGTCAACCGACGCATCTCCAAGTATATGCCGTTTCGCTCCGGCGCACTGTCCTCCAAGCTGAAATACATCTCCGGCCCTGCGGAGATCACCATTGCAGCTCCTTATGCGCGGTACCAGTATCACGGCAAGGTCATGATTGACCCCGCTATCAATGCTGCCGGGTTCCTGACAAAGGACGGCACATGGCATTCTCGAAAGGGCGCAGTTAAGGTACTGACTGACCGCGATCTGCAGTACGACACCACCAAAAACGCCAACGCCGGGCCGTACTGGGATCGGCGGCTGGTGGCTTTCGAGGGGCGCGCCATGACGGAAGAAATGCGCAAATACATTCGTTCAAGGGGGGCGCACAAATGACAACGCTGGAAAAGGTGCGGGAATGGTTGAAAACTTACCCGGGATATTCGCAGCTGAAAGATCTGACGGTAGATGCAACAGACCCGCAGCCTGCAAACGGCAGCGTGTCCCCTGCCGGACTGATCGAGATTTCCCGCAAGCGGGATATTTTGGGCAATGTGATTGTTACCAACCAGCACAATTTCACCCTGTACTTTGTCTTTCCAAAAGCCCCGGACGATGACATCGGTGCAGAGGAAAATGCGCAGTGGCTGCTTGACTTCCAAGATTGGGTGCAAGCGCAGTCCTGCGCACAGAAAACGCCAACATTTGGCGACAACAAACGCCGGGAAATCGTGAAAGCGCAGAACGGCACAATGTACGGCGCAGATGCGGACGGGTGCGCTGTTTACTCCGTCCAGTTGTCTGTAGAGTACGAGAAATCGTTTTAGAAAGTGAGGACATAAAATGGCAGATTTGACCTTTAATACCCCGGAAGGCCAGACTATTGACCGCGAACTTCTGATTGCATACCTGAATACAGGGACATCCGAAACCCCTGTCTGGAGCGCCATTGGCAAGCGGGTGGAGGACGCCAGCGAGGAAATGGACTGGAGCCAGGAGAGCAAGCAGGATGTGCTGGGGAACACATTCACAACCATGAAAAAGCCCGTTATTACACAGACCTTTGACCCCATCCCCTTGGATGCTGGTGATGCAGCAGCCGTGAAGATGTGGAATTTGGCCGTAAAAGACCACGATGCGCAGGCGCTGGCCAACCAGGACATGATGATCGGCCACTTCTACGCCGCCAGCGGCGATGCAAAGTTTGCCGAGCGTTATGATTCCTGCGCCATTGCCGTTACTTCCATCGGCGGCGAGGGCGGTGGTACACTAAACATCGCCAGTGAGATTACCTACGGCGGGACCCGCACTTTGGGGACCGTGGCGAAGAGCACTACCGGCAAGATCGAGTTTACTGCAGAAGCCTAACATATGGGGCGGGAAACCGCCCCCATTTTTGAAGCATTGATAAGGGGGATTTTTTTGTGAGCGAAAATATTATTCTGATTGATTCCGGCGTTGTGACCCATACATTGCGCACAACGGATGGCAAGGAATGCAGTTACTCTTTTAATCCGCTAGATATGGCATTTTCCAAGAGACTGTTCGCCGCCTTTGAAAAGCTGGATGCAAAGCAGGAAAAATACCAGACTGATGTGCAGAAAAACGCAGATAAGAAAGAAATTTTCAGCATTGGGGAAAAGATGGACGCAGAGATGCGCGGCATTATCAACGATGATGTGTTTGGATTTGACATCTGCGGGAAGTTGTTCGGCGGTATGAATATCTATGCCCTTGCCAACGGTTTGCCTGTATGGGCGAATCTCCTATTTGCGATGGTGGATGAGACAGACACGGCGTATGCCCGGGAGCAGAAACTGACAAATCCCCGCATTGCCAAGTATACAAAGAAGTACCACAAATGAGATACAGCCTGCCAAAATCCGTGGAACTGGGTGGGAAGGAATATGCCATTCGGTCTGATTACCGGGACATTTTGGACATTTTGGAAATGCTTTCTGATCCGGAGCTGGACAGCGCCGATAAGGCAGAGGCAGTGATGGAAATGTTTTACCCGGATTACGAGGATATCCCATACATGGAATACGAGAACGCGGTTCGGCAATGCATATCCTTTATAAATTGCGGCGAGGAAGAATGCCGGGATGAAAAGCGCCCTAAGCTCATGGATTGGCAGCAGGATTTCCCGATGATTGCAAGCCCCATAAATCGCGTGCTTGGCACGGAAATCCGCTCCCTTGAATATCTGCACTGGTGGACATTTATAGCCGCATACCAAGAAATAGGTGATTGCACCTTTGCGCAGGTGGTAAACATCCGTACAAAAAAGAGCAAAAACCAGAAGTTGGATAAAACCGAGCAGGAGTTTTACAAGCGGAACAAGCATCTCGTGGACTTCAAGCGCAGATATTCCGAGCAGGACGAAAATATTATCAAGCAATGGGTATAAAAATCCGCCCTCTTGCGAGGGCGGATGAACGCATTTTTACTTTTTCAGGTCGGCATCAATGCTGAACATTTTGGCTGTGAAGCTAATTTTGTACTGACTACCTTTGGTAACAAGGAATGTGAGCTCATTGCTCTTAACAACTCCTCGCTCAAACCTGGCGGTATGTTCTCCCGGTCTCAGGTGGAACTGGACGATATTATCCAAATCAAACGCTTTTCGTTCCCCATCAACAATCAATATTGTTTTTGACTCTCCACCCTTCCTCGCACCCATTCGTACCACGGTAACATTTTGAGCGAAGCTCGCCTGGTTTTCCGGGTCAGACAGTTTCCTCAAAATCTCAGAACGCTTTTTCTCAAAGACATCATCTGGTAAGGCTCCGGATTCGTGAAGATCGTGGATTTTTTGCAAGGTATCCAGCATCTCGGTATCCGTTTCCGGTGCGGCGGTGGTACTATCCTTGGACTGGTTTGCAATATCCATCAGTTTATCGAACAACAACTTCTGTTCGCGTTGTTTTCGCTTACTTTCTCCTGGCGAGATGGGGGCGCACTCAATTACATCGGATGAGCCGTCTTCGTACTCAACCCAAAAACTGTATAGCGTATAGTTTACTGTAGTAAAAATGAGCGTATCCCGTGCCTCTCGCACTCCAAGTAGCTTTGCACGTTTTATCCATTTCTCCTTTTTTGACAAATGTAATGCCCCTCCCAACAACAGAATTTTAGCGTATTATATCATACGCACAGCACCTTTGCAAGTAAAAGACAAAATGGTGGTGATTTAATGGCAGATGGAACTATTATCATCAATACGGAAATTGATTCCAAGCAGGCGCAAAAAGAGCTCAATGCACTTACAAGGAAAATCTCTGGTTTATCTGAAAAACTAAATGATCTGGAAAGAGAAAAGCTCCCGCTGGTAGAGCAGTCGGCACAGCTCGGCGCAAATCTTGATGCGGCAAAAGCAACTCTTGAACATATGAAAAGCGGAGCGGAATTTTTTACATCCGACTCGATTGCAAACCAGCAAGCACAAGTGAACTCCATGCAGAAAGAGTTTGATTCGGCGGCGTTAAAGGTGGAAACGATCAATGCAAAAATCAACAAAACCGCTGCGTCTCTTGACAATGCAAAGAGAAAAGCGGGAGAACTTAGTGGGCAGCTTGCTGGAGCAAAAAATGGCACAAGAGAGTTGTCCCCCGCTGCAGAGGAAGCCGGGAAGCGATTCACAAAGCTTGGAAACCGAATCAAAGGGCTTGCAAGGCGTGTGTTTGTTTTTACGCTGATTACAGCTGCACTGCGCAAAATCAGGGAGTATATGTGGTCGGCGATCCAGACGAACACCGATGCAATGGCGGCGGTTGCCAAGCTTAAAGGTGCGCTGCGTACACTGGCCCAGCCGATTGTAAACATCGTTATCCCGGCGTTTACGCTACTCGCAAATGTGCTTACAACGGTGGTAAATACAGCTGCCCGGCTGCTATCTGCACTGTTTGGAAACACTCTTGCATCTTCTCAGAAAGCGGCTGAAAGCCTTTATGACCAGCAGAAAGCGATTGATGGTGTTGGTTCTGCCGCGAAGAAAGCCAGCAAATATCTGGCACCTTTCGATGAGCTGAACACAATGAACGGAGATTCCGATAGCTCGGGAGGGGCAAGCGCAAGCGGTGGAATCGCACCGGATTTCACAAGCACAGTCAGCAGCGGATTGACTGCCGTTGCAACCTTGTTTACCGGAATTGCCCTTCTTGCATTGGGCGCAGTGTTGACTTTTTCTGGCGCAAATATACCGATCGGCATTGCTCTGATGGTTGCTGGTGCGTTGGCGGTATATGGTGCCGCCTCCGAAAATTGGGATCTTATTGCAGAAACTTTGAAAGGATCACTTGCGGTTATAGTGACTATTGTAGCCGGAGCTTTGCTTGCTCTTGGCATAATCCTTGTTATGACAAGCGCAAACATTCCGCTTGGAATTGGCATGATTATAGCTGGCGCTGCATCTTTGGCCGCCGTTGTTGCCGTCAACTGGGATACCATAACAAGGTTTATAAGTGACAACATAGATGTAATTGCCGGTATTGTTGGAGCCGCCTTCCTTGTACTTGGCGCTATACTTGCTCTTTCAGGCGCAAATATTCCGCTCGGAGTAGGATTGCTTTTGGTTGGCGCTGCATCTTTGGCGGCATCTGCAACCATTAATTGGGAAGCAATCCAAAACGCAATGAAAGGGCCTATTGGCGCAGTAACTGCAATTTTGAGCGGCGCGTTGCTTGTGCTTGGCGGCGCATTGCTGTTTACTTTTGCAAATGTCCCTCTTGGGCTTGGGCTTATGGCTGCAGGAGCGGTTGGGCTTGCGACGGCGATTGTTCCAAATTGGGATGTTATAAGTAAGAAAATGCAAGGTCCCGTTGGAACGATAACAGCGATTGTCGGTGGCGCGTTGCTTGCACTTGGAGCAGTACTGCTATTTACCGGCGCAAATATCCCGTTGGGAATTGGGCTAATGGTTGCTGGTGGCGTAAGCCTTGCGGCTGCAATCGCCCCAAACTGGAGCTATATTACCGATAAAATAAAAGAAGCGTGGCAGAGCATTAAGAACTTCTGGAACGCCTATATTGCGCCCGTTTTTACATCCCAGTGGTGGGCAAACCTTGGCAAAACCATTATGAACGGCTTGATCTCGGGTATTGAACGGGGCATCAACTGGGTGCTGGGCGGCGTAAGCGATATGGTGAATGGCATCACGGGCATCTTAAACAAGATTCCTGGCGTGAACATTGGACGGGTCAATTGGGGAAATGTCCACATTCCTCGCCTGGCCCAGGGCGCGGTGATCCCAGCAAACCGGGAATTTTTGGCCGTTTTGGGCGACCAGAAGCGCGGCACGAACATCGAGGCACCCGCCGATCTGATCCGCCAGATCGTCCGGGAGGAAGTCAAAAACAGCGGGGGCGGAGGGAATCATATCACAATCGTGCTGGACAGCGTTAACGGCAAGAAACTATTTGACGCTATTGTGAAGGAAAACAACGCCGTGGTGCGTGCTACCGGCGCAAGCCCGCTGGTGGTGTAAGGAGCAGTAATGGACGTATTGAAAGTTACCAAAAATGCCGGGACGGTCGTTGTTCTGCCTGCTCCCGCCGAGATAAAATGGAGCATTTCTGACCTGGACGGCGACGGCAGCGGGAGGAACCAAAACGGGGACCTGTTCCGGGACCGCGTGGCGGTAAAGCGAAAGATCGAGTGCTCCTGGCTCCCAATGAGTGCCGCAAAAATGGCAACGCTTTTGTCAGCCGTCAGCGATCCGTTTTTCAAGCTTACATACCCAGATGCGCTTACGGGGACAAATAGAACGATCACCTGCTATGTTGGTGATCGTTCTGCGCCAATTTTGCGCCCGGAGGCGGATGGAACGTGGTTATGGGGCGAAATGTCCATGAACTTCATCGAGAGGTGAGCCATGCATACTGTAACAGACGCATTTAACGCCGCGTGTTCTGCGCCGGGGCGTGAGATCACAAGCAAAATACTGTTTAACGGCACGACAGAGCTGGCCGCCTCCGAGGTGCAGGAAATCAGCATAACAGAGCAGTTCGGCTCCTCGGATGGCGCGACCATCGGCGCGGCGTTTTCCAGCCAGTGCAAGGTGGTCATTTACAAGCAAACACCTGCTTTGCAGCTCTCCAGCGGAAACTTTACCCCTTCTGTCGGTATCATGGTGGGCGGGGAAGCCCAGTATGTGCAGAAGGGCAAGTTTTACATCCCATCAGACGGCGTGGAAAAGACGGGGGATTTGTGGCTGACCATCACGGGTTACGACCGTATGGCTGGTCTGACAGAGGACTATATGCCCACCATCACATTCCCGGCTACTCCGGCGCAAGTGCTGGCAGATGTTTGCAAACAGGCCAGCGTAACACCGCCTGCCGTTACTATGCCGAGTATTCAGATTGCTGCGCCTTACACAGGCACTCTGCGGCAACAGCTCGGATGGCTGGCCGGTCTTATCGGTTGTAACGCAAAGTTTGACGCAACAGGAAACCTTGTCTTTTGCTGGTATGCCGATAGCGGTCTTACGATTGACCGCGACACTCAGTACATGGATGGCTTGACGCTGACCACTGATGATGCATTTACGATTCACAGTCTCTTGACTGGCACGGATAGCAACCCCATCAGTGTGGGAGTGGGAAAAGGCATTACCACCATTAACCCATACATGACCGCAGAGGTAGCAGAAACCGTTTTTGCCGAGATTAACGGCAAAACAATGCGGCCTTGCACCGTTAAGTGGCGTGGAAACCCAGCCGTTGAAGCGGGAGACATTGTTTCTGTTATAGGCGGCAGCGGAGAGAATCTGACGGCCTATGTGATGGAGCTAAAAACGCAAATCAAGGGTGGAATGTCCGCCGATTTGACTTGCTATGGCCCATCGGATACAGACTATGCTACCCCTTCTCCGTCGGAACAGAAGTTCAAAAGGATGTATGAAGACGTTGTAAAGTCTTTCCAAGATGCCACTCAAAAGATAATCGGGGCCAAGGGCGGTTATTTTGAGATCACCTATGATACAGACGGATATCCCACTGGCTGGACGCTGAGAAATACCCCCACCGTGGAAGATAATACCAAAATGTGGATTATGTCCGTTGGTGGGTTGGGCTTTTCTGCCGATGGCGGAAAGACCATCAGCAAGGTAGCCCTCACAATGGATGGCACGATTAACGGTGCGGCCCTTGCCATAGGTTCTGTTAGCCAGGATGCGGTTTCCGGACTCTCCCAAAAGCTCATAGCCATTGACGGGAAATTTGAGTCCACCATCAGCAAGACAGAAGCCCAGAAAACCTATGCCACAAAAACCGACCTTGAAAATATTGAATTGACCCCCGGCCCTCCCGGCCCTGCCGGGGCAGACGGCACCAACGGCTTATCTGTGTGGATCACCTACCATGACGGCACGGCTACCCCGGCCACGCCCACAGGAAACGGTACTCTGAACGGCTGGCATACGGATTTGACCGCCGCCGTTGTTTGGATGTCGCAGAAGGTAGCGGCATCGTCCACGGCTGGTGCATGGGGCGCTCCTATACGCTTGCTGGGTGAAAAGGGTGAGCAGGGCATCCAGGGCATTCCCGGCGAAAAGGGAGACCCCGGAGAGCAGGGGCCGCAGGGTGAGCAGGGTGTCAAGGGTGATACCGGGGCCACCGGGGCAACAGGCCCCCAGGGGCCGCAGGGCGAAAAGGGCAGCACAGGCCCCACCGGCAACGGCATCAAGTCCATCACCTATTACTACGCCCGGACGGCCACCCAGACGGCCCCTGCCGCCGCCAATATCACCTCAACCACCATGCCCGCCCTGGATGCTACAAACAAGTATCTGTGGCAGAAAGAAGTCATTGCCTATACCAACGGCACCAGCCAGACCACCGTACTGCTGCTGGCCGTGTACGGCGATAAGGGCAACAAGGGAGATAAAGGGGATAAAGGCGCAACCGGGGAGACCGGGCCGCAAGGGCCGCAAGGTGACAAGGGAGCCACCGGCCCAACCGGGCCAACCGGCCCGCAAGGTGAAAAAGGAGCAACAGGCCCCCAAGGCGTAAGCGTCACCGCCACCACAGTGGAATATTATCTTTCCACTTCCGAGACGGAGCTTTCCGGCGGCTCCTGGCAGCCTACGGCCCCAACCATCACGGACGGAAAGTATCTCTGGGGGCGAACGAAAATCACCTATTCCAACGGCCAAACGGCCTACACCGGCGCATACTGCATCAGTAAGGCCATGACAGAGAGCGCAGAGCCGATAGTCAGCGAGACCCGCACGGCGGTGACAAAGCTGACCCAGGATGTGGACAGTTTCAAGGCCACGGTTTCCGAGACCTACACTGAAAAATCCAATTTCAACGAGTTCAAGCAAAAAACGGAATCCGACCTAACCGCCAACAGTACGGCCATAGAGCAGCGGTATACTGAGATCAAGACCGTTGAGCAGCAAGTCCTTGGCGTAGATGGCAAGGTCACGGATGTGCAGAAAAAGGTCACGGAGACGGCGGGCTATATCCGCACCGGCAAGGTGGCAGAGGATGAATCCGGGAATCCCATCTACGGCGTGAAAATCGGGCAGACCGATACGGCGGGCAATTATAACGCCTTTGCCCAGTTTACCGCCGGGCGCATTTCCTTTTTCGATGAAACCGGGAAGGAAATCAGCCACTTTGCGGGTAAGGATTTCTACATCGACAGCGGTATCATCGTTCAAAACCTGAACTTGGGCGGCTATGAGCTGCGCCGGAATAAGGGCCTTGGCTTCAAATGGATAGGAGGCTGACAGAATGGCAACAAGCGGAACCGTAAAAACAAACACAAAATATGGCTCTTATTTTTGGGTCAAGTGGGAGATTAGCGGCAGTCAGGACATAGCCGGGAATAAGACTACCATATCCTGGTCCTGTGGTCTGCACCCCGAGGAGCAGTATTACACAAACGCCATAAAAATGGGTGCGGTGGTCATTAACGGTCAAACTGTGTATTCCGGTGGCACATATTCCGACATCACGGATTACAAGGATCACACCTTTGCCTCCGGCACACTGGATATTTCCCACAACAATGACGGCAGCAAGACCTTCACAGTTTCCGCCTTTTCCGGCTGGCTTTACGGCAACGGAGATTATAACGCATCGGCGGAGAGCTTTGCCCTGCCTGCCATACCCCGGGCGGCGACCATCACATCCGCGCCCAACTTTACAGATGTGGATAACCCGGCCATTGCCTATGCCAATCCGGCGGGATCAGCGGTTTCTGCGCTGGATGTGTGCATTTCCCTGACCGGTTCGGCATCGGATATTGCTTACCGAGCCGTCAGCACCAGCGGCGGCAGCTATACCTTCCAGCTTACCGATGCGGAGCGGGCCGTGCTGCGCAACAACACGACCTTAACGCGAAAAGTTGTGTTCTTGCTGCGTACCAAAATCGGCAGCACCTATTACTACGACACCGTAGAAAGGACATTTAGCGTCACCAATAATGCGGCCACCCGACCCAGCGAAGCTATTGCCGTGGCCCCTGTCAGCGCCCTGTCTGCGCCGTTCAATGCCCTGTATATCCAGGGCAGAACGCAGGCCAAAATCACACACACGGCCAGCGGCAAGTTCGGCGCGACCATAAAGCAGTATTCCGCTTCCGTAGAGGGCAAGGCTTACTCCGGGAAAACGGCTACCAGTGATGCGTTGCAAACACCCGGCGTGCTGACCATCACCGGCACGGCAACGGACAGCAGAGGCTTTTCCACTACAGCATCTAAATCCGTCACGGTGCTGGCGTACAATACGCCCTCTGTGGTGCGTAACGGCAACACGGGGAGCTTTGTGTGCGCACGGTCTACCTCTGCCGGGACGATAAGCGAAGATGGCACGGCGCTTTATGTGGAGTGCTCCAAGTCGTTTTCCTCTCTGGCCAACAACAATAAATGCACCTTGCGTCTGCGTCATGCGGCGGAGGGCGGAGGTTGGTCAAACTGGATCACGCTTTTGGCAGAATCTGCCGGAAATGATTACGCGGGCGTGGTACCCGGTGTCACCCTATCGGTATCAGTGGTATATACCATCGAGATTCAGGCGGTGGACAAGTTGGGCGAGAGCGGGTCGGTAGAAACGAGAATCCCCACTTCTGAAATGACCTTCCACCTGGGCGAGAACGGTAAAGCCGTGGGTATTGGGCGGTACGCCAGCGAGAGCGGAGAAAATCGGCTGGATGTGGCCTGGGACGCGCACTTTGAAAAAGGTCTGCAAGTCAGCGGGGCCACAACTCTGGGCGGAAACCTAAGAGGCAAATATCTGACCGGCACATGGCTACAAACCACGGAGGCCACAGACCTGGGCAAGCCACCGCCAAAGGTGGCGGTGCTGGATAATGCCGGCTGGGTATATTACCGGACACCGGCGGAGCTGCGGGCCGATTTGGGCTATGGGGATTATGTGGTGGAACAAGGAACATCCGGTAATTGGGCATATCGTAAGTGGAATAGTGGCAAAGCTGAGTGTTGGTTGGAAAGCAGCCTTGTTCTTACCGGCACAACACCTGCTGCTTTTATGAATGGGTCAGCTTACTATTCGCATGCCAATGTTACACTCCCATTTACATTCAAAACTCAACCTCGCGCGGTGGCGGAGGGCTATTTAGGCACAGGATTTGGTTTTGTGAATGTTGGGTTTGTCAGTGGATATAGCAAACTTACCGTCTATGTGACCGGCAACCAAAATGATTCCGCAATTACAATCAGATCGATGATAGTTACAGGGCGGTGGAAGTAACCCAACGCTGCAAAACAACCAAGCCACAGAGGAGAAAGGAAATTACTGAATGGAAACAATCGTCGTGGCCCTGATTACCGGCGGCCTGTCGCTGCTGGGGGTAATCATCACCAGCAACAAGACCACCCGGGATGTGCAGGCCAAACTGGACATGCAGCAGGCCGTAACAGAGACCAAGCTTGAAGAGCTGACCCGGGAAGTCCGGGAGCATAACAACTTCGCCCGGCGCGTCCCGGTGCTGGAGGAGCAGATCAAGGTTGCCAACCACCGCATCGCGGATTTAGAAAACAATCACTAATTTTTGTGGTGCCCGAGTCGGGCACGGAAAGGAGCAACAAAATGAAAATCTCGAACAAGCTGTACGACATCCTGAAGTGGGTGGTCATCATTGTGCTGCCCGCCGTGGCGACACTGTATGCCGCCCTGGCGGCTGTGTGGGCATGGCCTTATTCTGAAGAGGTCGTGACCACCATCACCGCCGTGGACACTTTCCTGGGCGCTGTGCTGTGTATCTCCAGCGCCACTTACAATAGAGGGGGCGATGTCAATGAGTAATTCCAGCCTGGTATCCTACACTAAGCTCTCCCCCAACTGCGACCATCCCCGGCCCCACGCCATTGACAAGATCACCATCCACCACATGGCCGGTGATCTGTCTGTGGAGACCTGCGGCAATCTCTTTGCCAACTCCAGCTACGAGGCCAGCTCCAACTATGGTATCGGCTCCGATGGCAGGGTGGGCCTCTATGTGGACGAGGGCGACCGCGCATGGGCCTCTGCGTCTCCCAGCAACGACAACCGAGCCGTCAACATCGAGGTTGCCAACTGCGCCACCGGCGGCGACTGGCCCGTGTCCTCTGCGGCCTATAACAAACTGATCGACCTGTGCGTGGACATCTGCCAGCGCAACGGCATTAAGGCCCTCAATTACACCGGGGATACAGACGGCAACCTGACCGAGCACCGTATGTTTGTGGCCACGGCCTGCCCTGGGCCCTATCTGCACGAGCGCATGGGCCGCATTGCCGCTGAGGTCAACAGCCGACTATCTGCCCAGCCCGCCAAGTCCGTGGACGAGGTTGCCCGGGAAGTGATCCGCGGTGAGTGGGGCAATGGCTCCGACCGCCGCCAGCGCCTGGAGGCCGCAGGGTACGACTATAATGCTGTACAGGATCGAGTGAACGCTATCCTGACTGGCGATGCGCCGGAGCAGCCCACTCCTGCCGAGCCGGTAGAGCCATCCCCCGAGCCGGAGCAGCCCGCCACCGATAAGCTCTACCGCGTCCAGGTCGGCGCATTTGCCGTCCGCGAGAACGCCGAGAAGATGCTCCAGCGCTTGAAAGACGCTGGCTTCGAGGGCTACATCCGAGAGGGGTAAAATAATCCACTGGAGGGCGCAGAGGACACCGCTACGCCGGCCTCACGCCCGTGCATAAGCATCCGCACCTCCACGGCTATTTGTTTTGTGTATGAACAGAAACCACAAGGCCGTAAGGGATTTTTTGTCAAATCTGCCGCCGAAACGAGCCGTTGCTTTTGTTGATTCTTTTTTGCTTCCTGACAATGAAGCGATGGTGGTCATAGAATGCGATGTGCGCCGCAAAAGTTGCGTACAGGTATCTATGGAGCGGAATATGTCCGTTGAAACCGTAAAGCGGCACAGATGCAGAGCGTATCATAAAATTGCACAGGAACTATTTATCCCCCTGCCTTAACCGGCGGGGGGATTTTTGCTTTTTTGACACTTTTCAGGCACTTTCGGGTGCCTGTTTTTTTGTACCATAAAAGCAGAAAGAAGGTGGCAAAATGTACGAACGGCTTATAGCCTGCGGTTACACGGAGCAAATGGCAAGGGATATTTTGATCTTGTTCCCAGACCCGGAAGAATTGCGGATATATGTATATTTTGCCGAACTGTTCTGTGAAGAAAGGACGGTATGTTGATGGCATTTAATCCTTATTATCAGAATCCATATCAGCCGATGGGATATAACGGCCAGTACGGCAATTATGCCCCCCAGAACGTCGCAGGAGCCCCGCAAGCGTTTGTTTGCCAAATTACAAGGGTAAACGGGAGAAACGGCGCAGAGGCTTTCAGAATGGCCCCAAACAGCTCCATTCTGCTGATGGATGAAAACGACCCCATTGTGTGGATGAAACAGACGGACGGCGCGGGGTATGCAACGGTAACGCCCTACACGGTTTCTCCGTATCAGGCTACCCCGCCTGTGGATATAAGCAGTCTGGAAGAACGCGTAAAGAGATTGGAGGACACAATCAATGGCAAATCCAATGATGCAAATGCTGATGGGAAACGGAAGTCGAAAGCCGAATAACCCCCTTGCGATGGTGGCGGAGTTCCGAAAATTTGCTGCCGGCATGACCCCGCAAAAAGCACAGCAGGAAATAGGGAGATTACTAACTTCCGGGCAAATGAGCAAAGAGCAGTTTGCCGATTTGCAGAAACAAGCAAAGGACTTTATGCAATTCCTGAAATAGGCCGGGTCGACACGGTTTATTTATAAAAATTTATGAAAGGAGTTTTCCACATGGAGAACGGTATGTCTCTTAGCGATATCGCCGCTGTGACACGCGGTACAAACGAAGAAAACGGCTGGGGCTCCGGCTGGTTCCTTATCGTTGTTCTGTTCCTGTTCATGTTTGGTTTTGGCGGCAACGGATGGAATCGTCAGGGTGAGTTCGGGCAGTTTGCCACCGCTGCCAGCCAGCAGGAGATCCTGTTCGGCCAGCAGTTCGGCCAGCTCAACGACCGCCTTACCAACATCGGTAACGGCATCTGCAATCTTGGTTACGAGATGCAGGGCGGCATCGGGCAGTTGGGCAAGGAGATGGCTTTGGCGCAGAACGGCACCAACATGACCATCATGCAGACAGGCAACAGCATCCAGAGCCAGATGGCGCAGTGCTGCTGCGAAACAAAGCGGGCCATTGATGGCGTAAACGCCAACATCGAGGCCAAGTTTGCGGCGCTGGAGAAGTCCCAGCTTGAGCAGCGCATTGCGGAGCAGTCCGCCCGCATTGCCAGCCTTGAGATGGATAACCGGATGTATGGTGTGGTGCGCTATCCCAACGGCTACACCTACAACGCCGGGAATTCCCCCTTCTGCGGCTGCAACAGCTGCTGCGGCGCAAACATCTGACACAGAACGATAGGCCCATTTTGGCCGGGTTATGGGCGGGGCTGGTGTCCCGCCCTTTTAATTTAGAAAGGAGATTTTACAATGTCTTGCAAATCTGCGATTTACACTGCTATGCAGACCCCAACGGAGGTTGCCGTAAATGGTGTTATCCCTCTGGGCAGTCTTATCCGCCGCTATGGATGTGATATTTCTTTGAACGGAAACGCTGTCAATATCGTTGGCAAAGGATATTATGATGTCGATGTGTCCATCACTGTATCCCCCACGGCGGCAGGGACGGTCACTGCAACGCTCATCAAGGACGGCGTGGTTGTTCCCGGTGCGACAGCTTCCGCAAATGCTGCGGCTGGCGCGCCTGTTACGCTGGCATTCCCCGCTCTTGTGCGTCAGGCGTGTTGCGCATCCGGCTCTGCGCTGTCGCTGGTACTGACTGGCGCGGCATCCACAGTTAGTAATGTTGCCCTCCGGGTACAGCGCATCTGATGGAGGTGCGGGATGAAAGTTATTGAGAAATTGGAAAATTTTATCGATAGCGAGATCCACGATGCAGAAGTATATGCAAAGTGCGCCCTAAAATACAAGGAATCCGACCCCACGCTTGCGAAACTGTTTTACGATTTGTCCACGGAAGAAATGCGACACATGGATTTGCTACATGGAGAAGTTGTACGCCAGATTGAGCAGTATCGCAAGGCGAATGGTGAACCGCCCGCCTCCATGCAGGCTATCTATGATTATCTGCACGAGAAGCAAATCGACAAGGCAAAGGATGTAAAGAGCTGCCAAAGCATGTATCGCAACGGGTAAATATCGCCCGAAAAGTGATAGTAATTTGATAGTAACCAAAACGATACGGCACGGTATAGCGTAACATTTTCACAGGGAAAACACCAATAAATACCGTGCTATACCGCTTTATTGCAACAATATACTGCGCTTTTCTAACTGGCTTACGCCTTTTAAGCAGGGTGTCCGGGGTTCGAATCCCCGACGGGGCACCAAAAAAAGCCTTGAAACTCAACGGTTCCAAGGCTTTTCTTTTTTATTTATTTTTTATTTGTTAGTAACGTGTTAGTAACAGCATCCACGAGTGTCTGCGCGTCGATGTGCGTATATATGTTTGCGGTGGTGGAATAATCGGCGTGTCCGAGTATTTTTTGGAGCATTTCCGGGGGCAATCCCTCTTTTACCGCCCGGGATGCGTATGTGTGGCGTGTGGCGTGTGGGGTCTTGCGCTCTATGCCCAGCCGGTCAAGGAGTGGGTAAAAATCACGCCTGCGAAAGTTCGCCGGGACTTTTTGCCCATCGTAGCCGGATAACAGCAGCTCCCCCGTTGCTCGCTTCGCAAAGTAGGCAAAGTATTGTTTCCCCTCCGGTCGAATGGGGATAATTCGGTTTCTGCCGGCTTCGGTTTTTTCGCCGCCGATCACATAATCGCCGTGACAGTCTGCCAGCAGCAGGGAAAACAGTTCCCCGATACGCATACCCGTTGCCAGCAGCATCAAGACAATTTTCGCCGCATCGCTGTTCTCGGATTCCAATTTACGGATATCTTCCTCCGTGAAGATGTCCTTTTCTTTTTTTACATTTTCTGGCAGACGGACAAACTTTGCAAAATTTGTTGTGCAGATTTCCTCCCGGATTGCCCAGTTCGACATCTGCGTTATCAGCTGCTTGTACTTGTTCACAGTGGAATGGCTCTTGGTCATGTGTGGGTCAAGTACGGCCTGGAAGTCTGCGGTGCGGAGATCACGAAACTTTTTCCCATGCAGCGGCGCAAATATGCGGTAGGCGTTGTTATATGATTCTATTCCCTGCTTGCCGATCTCTTTGTAATGCTCTGCTTTCCACGCATCAAACACTTCTGCAAAGGTCATATTATACCGCTCCGTTAAGCTCTTGCCGTTCAATCGCTCCAAAGCGTCCAGCGCGTCCGTTTTGCGCTCATAATGCCCGATAATCACTTTGTTTTTTGCGGCCACCCAAGGCGATTTTCTACGCCCCGCCAGTTTGTATACAGTTCCGGTGCCGTTTGCCCGCTTCAATGCCTTGCGCCGCTCTGTAACCTGTTTTTTGCCACAGAGATGGCAATATACAGCGCCCGGGACAAGAGTTGTTCCGCATTTAATGCAGTTGCTCATTTTCTGCTTCCTCGCCTTATTTGGATTTTTTGTCCGCCGCAAGAGTGGACAATAGCACGGATGTAAGTACGCCGATACCCACCGCCAAAAGCGCAATGACAACCCATGCAATCGTACCGGCGGTCCTGGATCGGATCAGTCCTTCGTCCTGCACACGGTAATCAAGCGCCACATACCATGTAACTATACCCAGCAAGATAGCGGACAGCAGCGATGTGATATACAGCATCGTGCGCTGCCGCCTTGCTTTTTTCTTCTGCTCCTCTGCTGATTTAGACAGTTCATCGTATGCGCCCTCTATCCGTGCAAGGCGCACATCCTCGTCATGGACTTGCTGGAGCTGCTTGATTTGGTCTTGCGCCAAAACGACCTCTACAATGCCAAAGTAACGGTCCATAGACACCCCCAGCACCTTACAGATGGGGCCAGCCGCATACACGCCTGGCGCTTTAGATGTGGATGCGAAAAAGTTGTTAACGCTGGACAAAGGCACACCGGATCGGTCTGCTATCTCCTGCGCCGTGATGTGCTGTTCCAGTTTTGCGTCCCGGCAAGTGTCCTGCAACGATTTCTCCATGTTTTATTGCCTTCTTCCCCTTTTTCGGGCATAGCCCGCATTATTTTGCAAACCCCAAATTTGGGGATATTGCCTTTTTCGGGATTGCACCACCCGATTTGTTTTTGATATGGTAGAGGTGCAAACGATAAACCGTTAGGCGATTCGTGGGCAATACCCTCCCTGTCCGGTGCGGGGGCGGGGAGGGTAGAACAAAATTTCTATTTTCTACGATTTTGTTGCCCTGAACTATGCAACAAATGTCGTTTTTTAGGGTAAAGGTGAAAATACTTTACTTGGAGGGCGTACAAATGATGACTTTTCCCCAAAAATGTGGTATACTTAATGAAACACCTGTACGGGAACGGCTGAAAGAGGAAATTACGGCTCTGACAGACCGCCAGATTGAATATGTTTTAGGGAGGTTGCAAAATGAAAGAGATTGTTGGTCTATTGGTAGCAATGCTGGTCAGCTCCAATGTCTGGCTTTGGATCAATCTGTGGAATCTTAAAAATGAACATTTCGAGTTTGCAGAGCGCATGATCGGATGTCTAACAGAACTTTGCCAACAGCCATCCGAGGATGGTTCCGGCAAGTGTTCCGAGCAACCCGCCGACAAAGTATAAATCCGCCTTGCGCTCTGCCCGCTTTCTCAGAAATTCTTCGCGCTGGAGTTTCTCGACATAATGTGGCACCGTTTTCCCAAGCGCAACATCTGGAATTTTGATTTTTTCTCCATTTACTTCAATGTAATCGTTCATAGCACCCTTTTAGCTTCCAGTACAATGCCCAATAGCTTCTCGCATTGCTCATCGGTCAAACCATCAACTGCATCAAGCAACGCTTTCCGTGCTGCGCTCAATCCCTCGGCATTTATGCCGGGGGCTTTTTTTATGCTTGGATCATCCGTTTCGCCCTTTAGCCACTCCACGGATACACCTTTTAAAGCGGAAATCTGGAAAAGGTAATTTTTGTACGAGTCGCTTTTCCCTGATTCCCAATCGCTAACTATTGCCCCGCTCTTAAATCCGAGCATCCTTGCAAAATCAGCCTTTGCACCATGCACAAACTTCCCATCCGGCTTGTGGGGGATAAGAGAAAGAACCCGTTCTTGCATAATTGACATATTTGCTTACCTAAATTTGTTGGATTTGCCAAAATTCAATATTTATTGAATTTGCCTATTGCAAACTTCGCATTTGTGAGGTATCTTTATATCAGGCCCACCGGAAAAGGGTACAAAAACACCAGCCCCCACGAAAGCGGCTTTTAACAATTTCTTTTGGCGAAGGTATTGTACCGCAGTTTTTGCGGGGTGTCAAGTGTGAAACCTCATGAATATGAGTTTTCGGTGGGCGTTGACTGCGGCGGGGATAGAAAAACCGTCTCGTGCGGTAACACGAGGCGGCGGGGTGCAGGAGTTTCCCTCCCCACCTCCGCACCGGGCGGGGAGGGAATTTAACAGCAAAACGCGCTGTCTTTGCACTCCTGCAAGGCGATTATAGCACGAACGCCCCGCCGCAGTCAATGAAATCTCACATATAAGGAGGGAATTTAATTTGACATTGAGAGAAATGCGGGATAGAGCAAATCTTTCCTGCGTGCAGGTCGGCAATAAACTGTTTGTTGACCAGTCCTGCGTAAGACATTGGGAATACGGAGACTGGGCGCCGGCACGGAAGTATTACAAGAAAATGGCGAAGCTGTACGGCGTGTCGGAGGAGGAGATCAAGGCTGCTGCGGAAGCTATCCGGGCGGCGAATAAGGAGGAACGATGATTAAGACGATGACGATGCAAGAGTGCATGGAGCATCTTCGGGTGCATGGACTGAGCATTTCGCAAGACACGCTGGCGAACGGGATCGAACAGGGTGTGTATCCTTTTGGCCTGTGCGTTATCGGAGGGAAACGGCGCGTTTTTCAGATTTTTTCCAATCTGCTGGACAAGTGGATTGCGGAGCGGGAGGAGTAAACATGGACGGTTACACATTGACGCTGGTCATCATCGGCGCGGCTACGGTGGCGTGGATGTTCGTGAAGCTGTTGGACAAGCTGGATAGACCCGGCAAGTGAGAATTTGGGAGGAATGAAGATGCAAGGACATTACTACGCCATCGTGGCCGACAGGTGCGGCGTCCGGGTAATTATGCGGTCGGAGTGCGATGTGGCCGAGGTGGGCGATCTGGTTAGCGGAAGCAATAAGACAACCGTATATTCCGGGTACAAGGTCATCACAGAGCCACGCTTTGTTTTGTGCGGAACCGGTGAGGACGATTTCTTGAACGCCCTGTATTGGGGGGATATCCCCCAGGTTTCCAAGGTCACCCGGGATGTGTGGAAGCTGGAGCCGGAAAAGGAGGATGCATCCGATGTGGACATCTGATCCGGTATGGGACGCGGAGTGCTACGCTGCAGAGCAGGACAGGCAGACCGACCGGCGCCCCGTGTGCGACTGCTGCGGGGAGCCTATCCAAGAGGATTGTGCATTGCATTACAAGGGTTTTTGGCTCTGTGGCGAGTGCGTCAGCAACAATGAGGAGTATATCGAGGAGGCGTGGGAATGAGCGATAACGGAGGAAAAGGAATGCTTAAATCATTTGATGAACTTGTAAAACTGGATGTGCGTCCTTACTGCGATGTGCGGGATGCAAAGGACGAAAATGGGAAACTAATTAAAGTCCCCTATCTGAGCTGGGCAAAGTGCGTGAAACTGCTGCACGAAAACGGCGCTGAATCCGTTTGGTATGCGCCCGTTGAATGCCCGGAAACAAAGACCTATCTTTGGCCGCAGGCAAAAGTAGTCACGAGCAAGGGGCGGGAAACCGAGTGCTGGTTTGTGCGGGTGCTGATCCACATTGACGGCATGGAATACACCTATGACACCCCGCTGCTGAACGGATCGCTTGTTGTATACACCGATACGCTGAACCAGCTCCGCATAAACAATGCCCTGGCGAGAGCATTTGTGAAGGGCGTGGCCGTCCGCACGGGGCTTGGATTTGACTTATGGGCAGAGGGAGATACCGACGATGGCGAGGACGATTTGAGCCGCCATAGCATTTGGGCAATAAAAGAGAGGCTAGAAAGGCTCATCACCATCAAGGAAAAGAACGGCCTTGACCACCGAGATTTGCTGGCCAGTGTTGGCATTAGCGACAAGCAGCTAAATAACCTTATGGGATACTTCGCGACGATTGACAAGCTTGAAAAGGCGGTCAGCAAACTATGATACGGAACCACGATAGGAGCGGATGGTTTGGAGCGTCGGACACGGCTACGATTATGGGATCGTGGGACACAGAAACATTCCGCAGATGGTGGGCTGTAAAGCTTGGTATTCGGCAAGACCATTTTTCCAATGCGGCGATGCAGGCCGGAACGGCATACGAACACAAGATACTGGATGCCACGAATGTCAAAACGAGAGATAGGCAGATAAAAGTGCGCCGTTTGCGGCTGCGCGTGAATTACGACGGGGAAACCCGCGACATGATACACGAGGTCAAAACGCACAGCAAGCCCGTTTTTAAGGTCACCAAGGGATATTGGATGCAGTGTCAAGTGGAGATGTACGCCAGCGGATGCGGAATCTTTAGAAAGCGGAAAGCCTGCCAAATCATAGCATATAGGATGACACCGGCGGAATATGAGAATTTTTTCCTTCCGATCGACATGAACAGGCTTTCCGCTCACAAGGTCGAGTATGACAGCGAGTGGGTAGAATCGCAGTATCTCCCACGCCTGCGATATTTGGCAAAATGCTTAAAGCGCGGGAAGTGGCCGCAGTCAGAGGAGGTAATATGCAGCAAGTAACCGTTGATGCCGCCCGGTGGCAGCAGGACAGCGATGGAGCGTGGCTGTGCCTTCGGGTGCAGTCCCCCCGGGCGGCAATGGCCGTGTGCGACGAGCTGCAGCCCGGCAAGGAGTACACGGCGCAGATTAAACGCAGGGGCCGGAGCCTGGATGCCAACGCCTATGCGTGGGTGCTGATGGATAAGCTGGCGGCGCACTACAGGTTAAACCCGGAGGATATTTATCGGGAGAAGATAAAACAAATTCCCGGGGTCAGCGATGTGGTGTGCATCCCCGAAAAGTCAGCCGATTTCTTCTGTAAGAGCTGGTCGACAAAGGGCATCGGCTGGATGGCAGAGCGGTTTCCCTCAAAGCTCGACGGATGCGTATGCGTTACGGTGTGGTACGGATCCAGCACCTATGACACCTTGCAGATGTCACGACTGATAGACGCGATCGCCGAGGACTGCCGGGAGGCCGGGATCGAGACCATGACACCCCAGCAGCTGGATGCGCTGAAATCTCGATGGGAGGAGGCGCAGGGCATTGGATGAGAAACGGTGCTTCCTTTGCGGCAGAAACGGCGCACAGGACCCACTGGACCGGCACCACATATTCCCGGGCCCTTACCGCAAGAAAAGTGAGAGATACGGCCTTGTGGTGTATCTGTGCCACAGCAGATGCCATATCTTCGCGAAAACCGCCGTACACAACAACGCCTTAAAAATGCGGCAGCTGCAAAGATACGGTCAATTAAAGGCCATGCGGGAGCAGGGCTGGACAGAAGAAGATTTCATAAGGGAGTTTGGGAAAAACTACCTGGAACAGGAGGAAAAGAATGCTGAATAAAATTTTTATTATGGGCCGCTTGACCCGGGACCCGGAGCTGCGGAGGACACAGGGCGGGAACGCCGTTACCAGTTTTGCGCTGGCTGTGGACCGCGACTTCAAGAGCGCGGACGGCACCAAGGAAACGGACTTCATCGATGTGGTTGCCTGGCGCAATACAGCGGAGTTCGCCGCTAAGTATTTCACCAAGGGCCGCATGGCTGTGGTGGAGGGCCGCTTGCAGATGCGGGACTGGACGGATAAGGATGGTAACAAGCGCCGCAACGCGGAGGTGGTGGCCGACAATATCTACTTCGGCGACAGTAAGCGCGAGGATGCGCCGGCCGGGAATTCCGCTCCCACCTTTGAGGAAATCGAGGACGACGACGGCGACCTTCCGTTTTAAGGCGGTGTCACAATGGCAAGAAACTATGCTGCACTCCCCTATGATTATTTAGAGGAGATGGAAGCACTCAACGATGCAGAGTTCGGTCGGCTAACGCGGGCATTGCTGGCATACAGCATGACGGGAGAGCAGATAGCGCTCTGTGGCAATGAGAGATTTTATGCCAAGCGCGTGATGGCACAGGAAGATCGCTTTAAGGCAAGCTATGATGGTATCTCTGCCACACGGAGTGAAGCGGGCAAGGCCGGGGCCGTTGCGAGATGGCAAAATAGCAAACGCATTTTTGCTAATGGCAAAAATAGCAAAGCCACATTTGCTAATGGCAAAAATGGCAAAGCCACATTTGCTAATGGCAAAAATGGCAATACCGAAACCAAAACCGATACCGAAACCAATACCCCGCTATCTGACGATAGCAAGGGGGATAAACGCGCGAAGCGCTTCGTTCCCCCAACGCTGGAGGAAGTTCGTGCCTATGTGGCTGAGCGCCATTCTCCGGTAGACCCGCAGAGATTTATCGATTTCTATGCTTCAAAGGGCTGGATGGTCGGGAAAAACAAAATGAAAGACTGGAAAGCAGCCTGTCGGAATGCCGAAAAGTGGGACGAGTGGGAATACTCTGCGCAGAAATCGACAAAATCAATGCCGACCGCCACGAATTCCGAGCAGATGAAGCGCAGCGTGGAAGAATACATGGACTGGTAGGAGGGGGGAACGGAGATGAAGCACCTCGGCGATATTACGAAAATCAACGGCGCAGAAATTGAAATCGTGGATGTTATCACGGGCGGCTCGCCGTGCCAAGATCTGAGCATTGCGGGAAAACGCGCCGGATTGGCCGGCGCAAGGAGCGGATTGTTCATGGCGCAAATCCGCATCGTAAAGGAGATGAGAGAGCATGACAGAGCAAACGGAAGGACAGGTAACATGGTCAGACCTCGGTTTATGGTCTGGGAAAATGTGCCCGGAGCTTTCAGCAGCAACAAAGGGCAAGACTTCGCGGCAGTCCTCGAAGAGATCATCCGCATCGCAGAACCGGAAGCCCCC
>ERZ1026844.428-NODE-428-length-31573-cov-8.388825_pt1 | contig 31573 bp, 28 predicted proteins | sample MGYA00380152_ERZ1026844 | MGnify/ENA primary metagenome ERZ1026844 (study PRJEB33269, sample SAMEA4719788) | human gut metagenome | biome: human-associated habitat; feature: organic feature; material: feces | place: Cameroon | collected 2013-10 ... | reverse complement strand
CATATTTTGTAATTTTTTTACAGATTCTTTTTTCATTCGTTGATAACCTTTAATTTCCAATTCTTTTCAATGTAAGTTAAGTAATGTCTAATGTAAAGGTTCTTTTGAAGGAAGTCCCGCTTTTCTTGGAAACTTTTTTGGAGTAGCGGAATCCTTATATATCAATACGAGACTACGATACATATCGGAATCAGGAAGATGGAATTCCGCCAGACTGTCTTCCCTGAACTTACCACCAAGAAGCTTTACCGCTTTTTCGGCCTGTTTTATTTCCTCCTCTGCCTTATCTGCCTTGTATGCCACAAAACCACCGCCCACTTGTACAAAGGGAAGACAGTACTCAGATAAAGTAGAAAGATTAGCCACTGCTCTGGAAACACACAAATCAAATTTCTCACGATAAGCTGCATCTCTTGCCAAATCTTCTGCTCTTCCATGAACTGCACGGATATTTTCCAGTCCCAATTTTTCAATCACTTCCTGTAAAAATAAAACGCGTTTGTTCAGAGAATCTACTAAAGTCACATCTAAAAAAGGAAAAGCAATCTTTAAAGGAATTCCGGGAAACCCAGCCCCTGTTCCAAGATCTAAGACATTCAACCGGTAATCCAATAAATATCTTTTACACAAAGTAAGAGAATCAATAAAGTGTTTTTTCATCACATCATCAAATTCTGTGATTGCTGTGAGATTCATCACTTTATTTTTTTCCACCAGCATTTCATAATATGTCATAAACTGGTCAATCTGATGCTGCTCTAACTGAATTCCAAGACTATGCAAATCTTTTTCAAAGGTAGTGGTATCATATGAACTCATAAATTAATTTTCCTTATTAAAATGTTCCAGATAAATAAGAAGTACAGAAACATCTGCAGGGGAAACACCAGAAATTCTGGAAGCCTGCCCCACAGAAGTAGGACGAAATTCTTTTAATTTCTGTCTGGCTTCCAATCGTAAACTGCCCACAGCATCATAATTAAGATCCAGAGGAATTAATTTTTTTTCCATCTTCTTAAAGGCTTCTACCTGTCGAAGCTGTCTTTCCATATATCCCTCATACTTGATTTCAATTTCAACCTGTTCCTGAACGGCTTCCGGCAAAGGTTTCCGATCCGGATCAATTTCCGCTAAAATTTCATAGGATAGTTCCGGACGGCAAATCAGCTCCGCAAGGGAAGCTGCAGTACGAAGGGGCGCACTTTTGTACTTTTCAAGGAAAATCTGATGCTCTTTGGAACCACCAATCATGGTTCTCTTTAAACGCTGAATTTCCGAAGTAATTTGCTGCTGTTTTAATAAAACCTCATCATATTGTTCCTGGGAAACCAATCCAACTTCATAACCGTATTTCCGAAGACGCAGATCTGCATTATCCTGACGCAGCAATAAACGATACTCTGCCCGGGAAGTCATCATGCGATAAGGTTCCCTATTATCCTTTGTCACCAGATCATCAATCAATACGCCAATATAGCTTTCCGAACGATCCAATACCAAAGGCTTCTTTCCAAGAATCTCCATAGAAGCATTGATTCCTGCAATTAATCCCTGAGATGCCGCCTCCTCATAGCCGCTGCTTCCATTAAACTGTCCTGCAGCAAACAAACCATGAATAGATTTAAATTCCAATGTATTAAACAACTGCTTTGCATTGATACAATCGTATTCAATGGCATAAGCATTTCGCACCATTTTACAATGCTCCAATCCCGGAACCGTCCGGTACATGGCAAGCTGGACATCCTCCGGCAAAGAAGAAGACATACCTCCCACATACATTTCATTGGTATGTAATCCTTCCGGCTCAATAAAAACCTGATGCCTATCTTTGTCCGCAAATTTAACCACTTTATCCTCAATGGAAGGACAGTAACGTGGACCGGTTCCTTCAATAATACCAGCATAAATAGGAGAGCGATCCAGGTTAGCCCGTATGATATTATGAGTCTCTTCATTGGTATAAGTCAGCCAGCAGGAAACCTGATCAATCTGCACGGATTCCGGATCTGTAGAAAAAGAGAAAGGAACAACTCTTTCATCACCAAACTGCTCTTCCATTTTTGAAAAATCTATGGAACGTTTATCCATACGAGCCGGAGTCCCTGTCTTAAAACGTCGGATTTCTATTTGCTGATCCAATAAAGACTGGGTCAGATGGTTAGCAGGCTGTAATCCGTTAGGACCCGTATAGGTGATTGACTCACCGCAAAGGCATCTTGCCTTCAAATAAGTACCGGTACAAAGTACAACCGCCTTACATTCATAAACTGCACCGGTATAGGTTTTCACACCGGTAATTTTCTTTTTTCCATCCTCATCAGAAATCAGTAATTCACAAACCTCTGCCTGTTTAATGGTAAGATGATCCTGATTTTCCAAAACCTTACGCATGGAACGGGAATATTCCGCTTTATCTGCCTGGGCACGAAGAGAATGTACTGCAGGTCCTTTGGAAGCATTAAGCATTTTGGACTGGATAAAAGTCTTATCAATATTTTTACCCATTTCTCCGCCAAGAGCATCCAATTCTCTTACCAGATGTCCTTTGGAAGAACCTCCCACATTAGGATTACAGGGCATCATTGCGATAGAATCTACACTGACTGTAAAAATTACGGTCTCCAGACCGAGACGCGCTGCAGCCAAAGCTGCTTCACATCCCGCATGTCCTGCTCCTACTACACATACATCTACTTGTTCTCTGATTTCACTCATCGTCTATTTGTTTCCAATCCAATTATTTTCCCATACAGAATTTTGAGAAAATTTCATTAACCAAATCTTCACCTACTTCTTCTCCGATAATGGTTCCGAGAGAAGTATAAGCACTCATCAAATCAATAGAATAAAAATCCTCCGGCATTCCGTCTTCCAGGCTTTTCTTCACCAGATGTAAGCTTTCTACGGTATCTTCCAAAGCTCTCTTATGACGGAGATTGGTTATCATCACCTGATCATTAAAAGAAATTTTTCCACCTAAGAAAAGTTCTTCTACTTTTTCCTCAAACTCTTCCATACCAATATTTTCTTTGGCAGAGGTACGAATCAAAATTGCAGAAGATGAAAAGTCCTCATCTTTAACCACTGGATCCAGATCTGATTTATTTAATAAAATAACGGTCTTTTTATCCTTAATTAACTCCATGATCTCCTGATCACTTTCATCCAAAGGAACCGATGCATCCACTACATATAAAATCAAGTCGGCATTTTCTGCATATTGTTTTGCTTTTTCCACACCGATCTTTTCCACCACATCCTCGGTGGAATGAATACCAGCTGTATCAATAATATTTAAATGAATTCCTCTTAAAGAAATAGATTCCTCCAACACATCTCTAGTAGTACCTGCCACATTGGTGACAATTGCCCTCTCTTCTCCCACCAGAAGATTTAATAAAGAAGATTTACCGGCATTTGGTTTTCCTACGATAACCGTATTGATACCTTCTTGAATCATGCGGCCTTTCGCAGTACTTTTCAAAAGTTTCTTAAGTCTCTTTAACAGATCATCTACCCTATCTTCCAAAGAAGCAGAATAACCATTTAAACTGATATGCTCCGGATCATCCAAGGCAGATTCGATAAAAGCAATCTCATGTAAAATTTCCGCTCTCATTTCACGGATCAAATCTGATACCGATCCCCTTAATTGTTTCACAGAAGAAGACAATGCATATTCATTTTTAGAATGAATCAGATCCATAACAGCTTCTGCCTCTGTCAAATCCATTCTTCCATTTAAAAAGGCACGCTTGGAAAATTCACCCGGTTCTGCCAGTCTGGCACCAGCCCGACAAACCTCTTCCAAGATTCTTTTACACAGTAACACACCACCATGGCAGTTGATCTCTATCGTATCTTCTGCCGTATAACTTCTCGGAGCTTTAAATACAGAAACCATTACTTCATCTAAAATATCCCCGGATACAGAATCGATAATATAACCATAATGGATAGTATGGCTTTCAAACTCCGTAAGCTTTTGCAGACCTGATTTGGTACGATAAATTTTATCCGCAATAGCAATCGCATCTGGTCCGCTGATTCTGATCATTCCAATACCGGAATCACTCAGCGCCGTTGCAATTGCCGCAATGGTATCTGTGTACATAATCGTTTCCTTTAAAAAAAGATGGGCTATTGTAATCCTTTTACAATAACCCATTTTAACACACTTAATAAAATTTTTCTATGTTTCTGCTATCTTTTTAATATAACAACTACGTGACGATAAGGCTCTTCCCCTTCGCTGTGGGTCGTTACAAAACGATCATTCTGCAATGCAGAGTGGATAATCCGTCTCTCATAAGGATTCATAGGCTCCAGAGAAACCGGACGTTTGCTTCTCTTTACTTTGAAAGAAATATTCTTTGCCAGATTTTCCAGAGTTTCTTTACGACGCTGTCTGTAATTCTCGGTATCAACTTTTACGCGGATATAATCATCTACTTCTTTGTTTACTACCAGAGAAACCAGATACTGTAAGGAATCCAGAGTCTGTCCTCTCTTACCAATCAGTACACCCATCTCATCACCGCTTAAATCAATGTCCACGGTCTTCTCAGCTTCGTCATATTTTACTTCAATGACAACAGCCATATTCATTGCTTCAAAAACTTCCTTCAGGAAGTCTTTTGCTTTATCTTCAATGGTGCATTTTACCTTTGCTTTAATGATAGCAGGCTTGGAACCAATACCGAGAAAACCAGTAGATCCCTCTTCCACTACTTCATATTCCAGTTTATCACTGGTTACGGAAAGTTTCTGGCAAGCTTCTGTGATTGCATCATTAACTGTTTTTGCAGATACTTCAATAAAATCCATTTAATTGCCCTCCTTATTCCGATTATTATTTTCGTTAAATTCTTTTACCATATTGGCTTTGGCAGCAATACTTCCAGGAGCCGCATTTTTGTTATGGTACTCTCTTGCTTTCCTGATAGCCTCCTCACGCTCTGCATCAGTCATGGTTGACTTACCGGCCTTTGCAGCGATGGAGTTGGAATTACTGCTGTCGATTTTCTTTGTATTCATGGATGCGTAATTATTGATGCTGTTAGGGTCAATACCTGCCTTTTTCAGCTTTTCATTACGTTTTTCCATTTTCTTTTTGCTTTTCTCTACATTGGCACTGATGATATCGTCCATATTCATCTTATCAATGTGCCTGTTGATAACAACCTGCTGAACCGCACGGACAACTGCACCGGCAATCCAGTAGATACCCATACCACAGGGGAGTGTCAGACAGAAGAATGCGGACATAATAGGCATGAAGTTATTCATCATCTTCATGGAATTCTGCATGGCAGCTGCCTGATCGTTGGGGTCATTGCTTGTCTGCTGGGGCTGAGGCATCAGCTTTACACTAATCCATTGGGTTAAGGCTGCCAGAATAGGAATCATGACAGCTCCGATAACTAACAGATAACTCTTGGATGCTACTGCCTCCTTCATAATATAAGAAGGAGAATTACCAATGTTCAATCCCAGGAAGTAGTTATAATGGTCTATCAGGGACAGGGTATGCTCTACATCTCCTGTCAGAGAAGGGAACTTCTCGCTGATACTTAACCATTCTGCAGTGGATGCACGGTTTAACACATCGATATAGGTGTTCTGTACATAGCTTGTCACACCACTGGTAAATGCCTCGTTGCTGAACTGCCTTGCAAAATAGCCTGCACCGGAAAAGCTCTGGACAAATTCTGCAGAACCGGACTGAGCAATAAGGTTGTCCACCAACGGGAAAAATGCCTCTTTAATCTTTCCTACATAGGCAGGCATCGCATAAATAACACGGTACAGGGCAAGCAGAATCGGCATCTGAACAACCAGAGGCAGACAGCTGCCGGTGGGAGACACTCCATATTTTGCATAGACAGCCTGATTTTCCTGCTGCATTGCCATCATGGAATCGTTGTCCTTTTTACCCTTATACTTTGCCTGAACAGCTTGAAGTTCCGGCTGCATTTTGTTGGACAGCTTGGAAAATTTCTGCTGTTTGATGGTAAGAGGTAACATAAGAGCATAAATAATGATTGTGAAGAGAATAATGGATAAACCGATATTCGGAATACCAATTTTATCTAACACAAAGAAGATTCCTTCCATTAAATAGCCTAGAACTTTTGCAACCGGGCCAATAAAAATACCGGAATATTGGGTTAATAAAATACCTGACATTCTTTCCTCCAAAATCCTCTTTTAAGGAACAGGATCATAACCTCCCTTAGAAAAAGGATTACAGCGAAGTATCCTCCAGGCAGCTAAAGCGCCGCCTTTGACAGCACCGTATTTTTCCACGGCTTCCAGACCATACTGGGAACAGCTGGGAAAATAAGGGCACTTAGTGGTTTTCATCGGAGAAAGATACTTTCTATAAAATTTAATTAAAAAAATTAAAATGTTCTTCATTTCACATATTCTGATCTGCTTCATCTTCTTTTAAAATATGATGAAGCTTTCCTAAATGCATCAGCGCACTTTCAACCTCATGGTAATTCACCTGAGAGGCGCCTTTTCTTGCCACGACTACAATGTCTAAACCACTATTAAACATCTCTTCATGCAGCCGGTAACTTTCGCGGACCAGTCTTGTCAAATGATGTCTGACTACACTGTTTCCCACTTTTTTACTCACTGAGATTCCCAATCGGTTGCGGTTCGTTCCATTTTCCCACACATACATCACCAGAATTCGATTTGCCCTGGAACTTCCCTTTTGATAAACGTTCTGGAAATCAAAGTAACTTTTAAGCGATTCTGAATATTTCATATATCACCTGATAAAAAAAGGCCACAAAATTGCGGCCTATGCGGATAATTTATGTCTTCCTTTTGCTCTTCTTGCAGCTAAAACTTTTCTACCGCCCTTTGTGCTCATTCTTGCACGGAAGCCATGAACCTTGCTTCTCTGTCTTTTCTTAGGCTGGAAAGTCATCTTCATAATAGAAACACCTCCTTTTCATAAACCTTATATTAAGGCAAACGAATTTTTTAATCAAAGGGGCGCAAAAACCCCGTGTATGAGAAAATATCGTTGTAATTATATAAGAAGAAATTCCTTTCGTCAAGCGAAAAAGCTTGAAAACACATGGGTTTTTATAAATTTTTTTTTATACACAGGTTTTCCACTTTACATAAAAGTATCCACATTTTGTGAATAACATGTGGATAACTTCTGGCTGATTGTCAAAAATGTGTGATTTATACCTGTGAAAATTGTGAATCCAATTATCCACAGTTTTGCATAACTTGCTTTTACGTCAACAATACTATGTTAACCTTGTGGAAAACTGTTTCCTTGAAATTTTTTATTCTTTATATTAAGATAGAGTAGTGAGATTTTGTTTATGAAATCTTTCATGTTTTAGAAAGGTATGGTTATTTAGAATGGACTCAATGAAAGAACGCTGGGATGAAATAAGAGATTCAATCCGCAAAGAATATGATCTTTCCGATATTTCTTTTAATACCTGGATTGCCCCGCTTAAATTATATAATGTAGAAAATGACATTGTGACGATTCTGATTCCATCCGATCAGGGACATGCTCTCAACTATATTACCAGCAAATACAAAAGCTTTTTCCAGGTTACCATATCTGAAATGTTCAATCACACCTATGATATTTCCTTTATTCTGGAAAAAGATGTGTTGACCGGCGATGATGAGACAAAAACTGCATCCAATCCGGTTTACAATATTAATCTGGAAAATGCCAATTTAAATCCTAAATATAAATTTGATACTTTTGTAGTAGGAAGCAACAACAAATTTGCCCATTCTGCATCCCTTGCCGTAGCGGAATCCCCGGGTCGTGTATACAATCCTCTCTATTTATATGGAGGAGCGGGACTGGGTAAAACCCACCTGATGCATTCCATCGGACATTTTATATTAGAGCAGAATCCCAATGCAAAGATTATTTATGTTACTTCCGAGCAGTTTACCAACGAAGTAATCGAATCCATCCGAAGCGGTAATGCCGCAGCCATGACCAAACTTCGCGAGAAATACCGCACTGTTGATGTACTGATGGTCGATGATGTCCAGTTTATCATTGGAAAGGAAAGTACCCAGGAAGAATTCTTCCATACTTTTAATGCACTTCATGCAACAGGAAAGCAGATTGTGCTCTCCTCCGATAAACCTCCGAAAGAAATGGAAACCTTAGAAGAGCGTATCCGTTCCCGTTTTGAATGGGGACTGATTGCCGATATTCAGGCTCCCGACTATGAGACCCGTATGGCGATCCTTCGTAAAAATACGGAAAACAGTGACTATAAGATTGATGATGAAATTATCCAGTATATTGCTACAAACATTAAGTCCAACATTCGTGAACTGGAAGGAGCTTTCAACAAGATTATTGCCTTTGCTAAATTAAATAAGGTAAACCTTACCATGGATCTGGCTGAGGAAGCATTAAAAGATGTAATTTACCCGGACAAACCAAAGGAAGTGACTCCACAGCTGATTATCAATGTTGTGGCAGAACATTTCGGTGTAAAACCGGAGGATATCACCTCCAAAAAAAGAAATGCAGAATTTGTACAACCCAGGCAGGTTGTTATGTACCTTTGCAGAGAATTATGTGATATGTCCCTTTCCAACATCGGTAAACTCCTTGGAAAGAAGGATCATACCACAGTTATCCACGGTATCAACAAAATCAATGAGGAAATGGTGGATAACCCTGATTTTAAGAACCGTATTGATACCATAAAAAAGAAAATCTGCTAAAACCTTATGTTGATAACTTCATAGTTATTCCCAACCTAACCACAGGTTTTTAACGGGTTTTCATTTTCTTTTATGCCGATAAATAGTATAATAGAAAGGGATTTCCACAAATCAACACCCCTTAATATTAAGACTAAGAATTACTGTATTATTTTATATATAAACGCACACGTTTTCTGTGTTGAAGGAGAGGAGTTATCTATCAAATGAAATTAGTATGTTCAAAAAGTAATCTTTTAACCGGTGTTCAGATTGTTTCTAAAGCAGTTCCCAGTAAAACTACCATGTCTATTCTGGAATGTATCCTGATTGATGCGACACAGGGACAGATCAAACTGACTGCTAACGATATGGAAATTGGTATTGAGACTGTCATTGACGGTGAAGTAGTTGAAAAGGGAATTATTGCATTGGATGCAAAAATCTTTTCTGATATTGTAAGAAAACTTCCCGACAGTGATATCACCATTGAGACAGACTCTTCTTTTAAAACAACGATTACCTGTGAAAAAGCAAAATTTAATATTATAGGCAAGTCCGGGGAGGATTTCTCCTATCTTCCAGAAATTGAAAGAAACGATTCCATTGTAGTTTCCCAGTTTACTTTAAAGGAAGTGGTACGCCAGACTATTTTTTCCATTGCGGACAATGATAACAACAAACTGATGACCGGTGAGTTGTTTGAAATCAATGAAGATGAGTTAAAGGTAGTTTCCCTGGACGGCCACCGTATTTCTATTCGTAAGATTAAACTGAAAAATTCCTATGGAAATAAAAAGGTAGTGGTTCCCGGAAAGACCTTAAGTGAAGTCAGTAAGATTTTATCCGGTGATACCGATAAGGATGTAAATATTTTCTTTACCGACAAGCATGTTTTATTTGAGTTTGATCAGACCATCGTGGTATCCCGTCTGATTGAAGGAGAATACTTCCGTATTGAACAGATGCTTTCCAGTGATTATGAGACAAAGGTAAAAGTAAATAAGCGGGAATTACTGGATTGTATTGATCGTGCCACTCTGCTCATTAAAGAGGGAGACAAAAAACCTATTATCATCAATATTACCGACCAGGATATGGAATTAAAGATCAATTCTACCGTGGGCAGCATGGATGAAAGTATGGATATCCAGAAGAGTGGTAAGGATCTGATGATTGGATTTAATCCGAAATTTATGATTGATGCTCTGAGAGTCATCGATGATGAAGAAATCGATATGTATCTGGTAAACCCCAAGGCTCCTTGTTTTATCAAGGATGCAGAGGAGCAGTATATTTACCTGATTCTGCCTGTTAACTTTACAACAGTCAGCTAGAGAAGTGTGAGATCATGGAAGAATTTAAATTAAAAGATGAATTTATCAAGCTGGGACAGCTTCTTAAAGCAACCGGTATGGTGGAGTCCGGGGTGGAAGCTAAAATTGTCATCCAGGACGGTGAAGTAAAATTAAATGGAGCTGTGGAGACACAGCGTGGAAAAAAGGTAGCAGCAGGAGATGTGGTTTCCTTTGACGGAAAACAGATTAAAGTAGTGTAGGTCATATCGATGATTATAAAATCTTTGGAACTGGCTGATTTTCGTAATTATGAAAATCTTCAGCTGGATTTTGACAAAGGCACTACCATTTTGTTTGGCGACAACGCCCAGGGAAAAACAAATATTCTGGAAGCAATTTACCTCTCTTCCACCACAAAATCCCATAAGGGGGCAAAGGATCAGGATATGATTCGCTTTGGCTGTGAGGAAGGTCATATTCGCACCTATATTGAAAAGGAAATGTGTGAATATAAGGTGGACATGCACCTGCGGCGCAGCAAATCAAAAGGTATTGCCATCAATAATGAAAAAATAAAAAAAGCATCCCAGTTATTGGGATTACTCAATGTGGTTTTCTTTTCTCCGGAGGATTTAAGTATTATCAAAAACGGTCCTTCGGAGCGTCGTCGATTTGTAGATATGGAGCTTTGTCAGCTCGATTCGGTTTATCTCTACAATCTGAATCATTACAACAAAATCGTCAATCAGAGAAATAAGCTTTTGAAAGATATGTACATGAATCCGGATTTGAAAGAAACCTTAAATATCTGGGACATGCAGTTGCAGTCTTTTGGAAGTAAAATTATTGAGCGCCGGCGGCTTTTCACGGAACAGTTGAATGAGATTATTTATGATATTCATAAAAAACTGTCCGGAGACAAAGAAGTACTTACGATTCACTATGAGCCGGACTGCGAGATGGAAGATTTTGAGACAGCGTTAAAGAGAAACAGGGAAAGGGACATCAGGATGAAAATCACTTCTGTGGGACCTCATCGTGATGATTTTGCTTTTTATATAGGGGATCTGGACATCCGCAAGTTTGGCTCCCAGGGTCAGCAGCGTACCGCTGCCCTTTCTTTGAAATTGTCGGAAATCGAATTAGTGAAGAAAATTACAAAGGATACACCGGTACTCCTTTTGGATGATGTGCTTTCCGAACTGGATTCCAACAGACAAAATTATCTGTTGAACAGTATTGGCGATATACAGACCATCATTACCTGTACCGGTCTGGATGACTTTGTAAATAATCGTTTTGAAATTAATAAGGTTTATAAAGTGACAGACGGCATGGTGTCGTCTGATCTGTAAAAATTTGGAGGATTCTTATGTCGAATGAATACGGCGCAGACCAGATTCAGATCCTGGAGGGTCTGGAAGCGGTAAGAAAAAGACCCGGTATGTATATCGGTTCTACATCAGTGCGTGGATTACACCATCTGGTATATGAGATCGTGGACAATTCCGTTGATGAAGCATTAGCAGGATTTTGTACGGAAATTGATGTTTACATCAATGAAGACAATTCCATTACCGTTATCGATAATGGGCGTGGAATTCCTGTGGGAATCAATCATAAAGCCGGAATTCCTGCAGTTGAAGTTGTATTCACCATTCTTCATGCCGGTGGTAAATTCGGTGGCGGAGGATACAAAGTATCCGGTGGACTTCACGGTGTAGGCGCGTCCGTTGTGAATGCCCTTTCCGACTGGCTGGAGGTAGAAATCAGCAGTGAGGGAAAAATTTATAAACAGCGTTATGAGCGTGGTAAATCCTGTTATCCGCTGAAGGTTATCGGAGAATGTGATCCGGAAAAGACCGGCACCAAGGTTACCTTTAAACCAGATGGAACGATTTTTGAAGATACCGTTTATGATTATGCCATTTTAAAGACAAGACTGCGGGAAACAGCATTTTTGACTAAGGGATTAAAGATTAATCTTCATGATAAAAGAGAAGGACAGGAACAGTCCAAAACTTTTCATTATGAAGGGGGTATTAAGGAATTCGTTGAATATCTGAATAAGAGTAAAGAGTCTCTTTATGATCAGATCATGTACTTTGAAGGTACGAAAAACGGAGTGTATGTAGAGGTAGCCCTGCAGCACAACGATACCTTCAATGAGAGTGTTTATACTTTCGTCAATAATATCAATACACCGGAAGGTGGTACTCATCTGGTTGGTTTCCGCAATGCCCTGACCAAAACCTTTAATGACTATGCCCGCAGCAATAAGCTTTTGAAGGAAAGCGAGCAGAACCTGACCGGTGACGATATCCGTGAGGGTCTGACTGCCATTGTCAGCATTAAAATTGAGGATCCCCAGTTTGAGGGACAGACCAAACAGAAGCTGGGAAACTCTGAAGCGAGAGGTGCAGTAGACAGCGTGGTAAGTGAGCAGCTCACCTATTTTCTGGAGCAGAATCCCGCAGTAGCAAAAACAATCTGTGAGAAATCCATTCTTGCCCAGAGGGCAAGAGAGGCAGCGAGAAAGGCGAGAGACCTCACCAGAAGAAAAACCGCTCTGGAAGGGTCTGCATTACCCGGCAAACTGGCTGACTGTTCTGATAAAGATCCGAAAAACTGTGAAATTTACATTGTTGAGGGAGACTCTGCAGGTGGCTCTGCAAAAACAGCGAGAAGCCGTGCTACCCAGGCTATTCTTCCCCTTCGTGGTAAGATTTTGAATGTAGAAAAAGCACGCCTGGATAAAATTTATGCCAATGCGGAAATCAAGGCAATGATCACTGCCTTTGGTACCGGTATTCACGATGATTTTGATATCAGCAAGCTCCGTTATGACAAGATTATTATCATGACCGATGCGGATGTGGATGGTGCCCACATCGCTACCCTGATGCTCACTTTTATTTACCGTTTCATGCCGGAACTGATCAAACAGGGACATGTTTATCTGGCGAAACCGCCTCTTTACAAACTGGAGCGTAACAAACAGGTATGGTATGCCTACAGTGATGAAGAACTGGATCGCATTCTTGTGGAAGTAGGCCGTGATCAGAATAATAAAATTCAGCGATACAAAGGTCTGGGTGAGATGGATGCGGAACAGCTTTGGGAAACCACCATGGATCCTGAAAGACGTATTTTACTCCGTGTCAATATGGATGATGATGACGAAACAGAAGTAGATATTACTTTTCATACGTTAATGGGTGATAAGGTAGAGCCCCGTCGTCAGTTTATCGAAGAAAACGCAAAGTTTGTAAAGAACCTGGATATCTAAATAAATTTGAGCTTTCATTGCTCAGATATGGAGAATAGAATGGACGAACATATTTTTGACAAGATCGAGGAAGTCGATCTGAAGAAAAAAATGGAGGATTCCTATATTGATTACGCCATGAGTGTAATCGCAGCCCGTGCTCTTCCTGATGTCCGGGACGGATTAAAACCGGTTCAGCGCCGTGTTCTTTATTCCATGATTGAGTTAAATAACGGACCTGATAAGCCTCATCGTAAATGTGCGCGTATCGTCGGCGATACCATGGGTAAATATCATCCTCATGGTGACAGTTCCATTTATGGTGCTCTGGTCAATATGGCACAGGAATGGTCTACCCGTTATCCTCTGGTAGACGGCCACGGAAACTTTGGTTCTGTGGACGGAGACGGTGCCGCTGCGATGCGATACACGGAGGCAAGACTTTCCAAAATTTCCATGGAACTTCTGGCGGATATCAATAAAGATACGGTGGACTTTGCCCCCAACTTTGATGATACAGAGAAAGAGCCTACGGTTCTGCCCAGCCGTTATCCCAACCTTCTGGTAAACGGTACCAATGGTATTGCTGTTGGTATGGCAACTAATATTCCCCCTCATAATCTCCGTGAGGTAGTTCATGCAGTTGTCAAAATGATTGATAATCGTGTGGAAGGGGACAGAGAAACCGATATTGAAGAGATCCTAAAGATCGTGAAGGCACCGGACTTCCCCACCGGTGGCATCATTTTAGGTACCAGAGGAGCAGAGGAAGCTTATCGTACCGGTCGTGGTAAGGTAAAAGTTCGTGCGGTTACCAATATTGAAACCATGTCGAATGGAAAAAACCGTATTATTGTGACGGAACTTCCTTACATGGTAAATAAAGCAAATCTAATTTTAAAGATTGCAGAACTGGTAAAATTAAAGAAAATTGACGGTATCACGGATTTAAGAGATGAATCCAACCGTGAAGGCATGCGGGTGGTCATTGAACTCCGCCGGGATGCCAATGCCAATGTGATCTTAAATCAGTTATATAAGCATACGGATATGCAGACCTCTTTCGGTATCATCAACCTGGCACTGGTTGACAACCAACCTAATGTTATGAATCTTCTGGAAATGCTGGGGTATTATCTGAAGCATCAGGAGGATGTGGTAACCCGTCGTACCAAATATGATTTAAACAAAGCGGAAGAGCGTGACCATATTTTACAGGGCTTACTCATTGCGCTGGATAATATTGATGAAGTGATTCAGATTATCCGCAGCAGTGCCAATACCAACGAAGCAAAAACCCGCTTGATGGAGCGGTTTGGCTTAACGGATGTACAGTCCCAGGCAATCGTGGATATGCGTCTCCGTGCTCTCACCGGTCTGGAAAGAGAGAAACTGGAGAACGAGCATAAAGAGTTGCTTGCCCGTATTGCTGAATTAAGAGCAATTCTTGCAGATGAGAAGCTGTTATTAGGCGTTATTAAGAAAGAAATTTCTGAAATTGCAGATAAATACGGTGATGATCGTCGCAGTCAGATCGGTTATGATATTTATGATATCAATATGGAGGATCTGATTCCCAACGAAAATACCATTATCGCCATGACAAGTCTGGGTTATATCAAACGTATGACTGTTGATAATTTTAAATCCCAGAATCGTGGTGGTAAGGGAATCAAAGGTATGCAGACCATTGAGGAAGATTATATTGAAGATCTTCTCATGACGACCACCCACCATTACTTGATGTTCTTTACCAATTTTGGCCGTGTATACAGAATCAAGGCCTATGAGATTCCAGAAGCATCCCGTACTTCCAGGGGCACTGCCATTGTAAATATTTTGCAATTGAATCCCGGAGAAAAGATTTCTGCCATGATTCCGGTAAAAGATTACGAGGAATCCAAGAATCTGTTTATGGTAACCAAGACCGGTATCGTGAAGAAAACCTCTATCATGGAGTACAGCAATGTGCGGAAAAATGGCCTGGCTGCCATTAATCTCAAAGAGAATGATGAGTTAATTGAGGTAAAAACAACAGATGAGGATTCTGAGATTTTCCTGGTAACGAAACTTGGTATGTGTATCCGTTTCAAGGAAACTGATGTGCGTAATACCGGTCGTACTTCCATGGGTGTTATCGGTATGAACCTGGATGACGGAGATGAAATCATCGGTATGCAGACTAATAAACAGGGTGATTACCTGTTGATTGCTTCGGAATTAGGTCTGGGCAAGCGTACGGATATTAACGAATTTACTGTGCAGAAACGTGGCGGTAAGGGTGTAAAGTGCTATAAAATTACCGATAAAACCGGCGATGTGGTAGGTGTAAAGGCTGTTCGGGAGGGTCAGGAAATTCTGATGATTACCAATGCCGGTATCCTGATTCAGATTCCGGTAGACCAGATCTCTATCCTGGGTCGTATCACCTCTGGAGTGAAACTTATTGATCTGGAAAAGGGAATCAAGGTAGCGAAGATTGCCAAAGTCCGTGAAAAAGTGTCAAACGGCGAACAGGAATTTGAAAACCTGGAAGATGCCATGGAAGAAATAGAGGAATCTGAATCTTTTGCGGATGAGGATGGCAAGGAAGTCATACTTCCAAAAGAGGATGAGTCGGAGGAGTAGTGTAAAGTTTTGAAAATTCAGAACCGGGAATAGATGAATAGCTCTGAATTTTACGAAAATTTTATAAGAATATTCAGAATAGTTTATGTTCAGAAAAAAAAACTGTGCTATAATTTTTTATAGTACAGTTTTTTTGAGGTTATTAGAACGATGAAATTTAAGACCAGAATTTTTATTACCTTTTTTTCTATTATTATTTTACCTCTTACTCTGACTTTTATCTCTTATATTGCCATCAGTGTCCGGGTTATGAATGTGGAGCATGGCTATGGATTGTCAGACATGGATTATAATAATATGGTCAGTGATTCTGTTGAAAATTATGAGCAGGTTACAAATGATATTTATCAGGAAATTTTACTGCAGATCAATGAAGGAGAAGCCAGTCTTGACGATATCCACTATTATGAAAAGCTGACACAGGAATTAAGGGGTGATAATTCTTATCTGATTGTAAGAAAAGGAAACGATTTATTTTATACCAGTGATCAAAACGATGCCAACAAAATGTTTCATATGCTTCCCTCTTATGGATCTACAGATCAGGGCGAGGATGCGGGATTTTATTATAACGGAAACCGCAACCTGGTGAAACAGATTGACTTTACTTTCAGTGATGGAAGTGAAGGAAGTATTTTTGTTGTCACGAAGATCGTTGGTATTATTTCAAAGAAGCTTTTATTAGATATGGCCATTGCCATCGTGGTCATCATGGTGTTTACCAGTCTGATGCTGACCCAGTGGATACAAAAGGGAGTCTTTACCCCGGTCAATGAATTGAATATCGCCATGCAGCAGATTGCGGATGGTAATCTGGATTATCAGCTTCCGGTTTCAGAGAATTGTGATAACGAGATTTCAGAGATTTATAAAAACTATGAGGACATGCGCCTACGGCTAAAGGAATCTATAGAAGAAAAAATTGAGCAGGAAAAACAGAATAAAGAGTTAATCAGTAATATTTCCCATGATTTAAAGACACCTATTACGGCTATCAAGGGTTATGTGGAAGGTATTATTGATGGGGTGGCAGACACACCGGAAAAACAGGAAAAGTACATCCGTACCATTTATAATAAGGCCAATGATATGGACAAGCTGATTAATGAGCTGACCACCTATTCTAAATTTGATAATAACCGTATCCCCTATAATTTTCATAAGTTGAATGTGGCAGATTACTTCCGGGACTGCGTGGAGGAAGTGGGGCTGGATTTGGAATCCAAAAATATTACTTTAAATTATTCCAATATCGTTGACCCGGATACCATGGTAATTGCTGACCCGGAGCAGATGAAACGGGTGATTAACAATATTATTGGAAACAGTGTTAAATATATGGACAAGACCAAGGAAAAGAGTGTCATTGACATCCGCATTCTGGATCAGGTGGATTCCATTCAGGTGGAGATTGAGGATAACGGAAAGGGAATTGCTCAAAAGGATTTGGGAAATATTTTTGAACGGTTTTACCGGACAGATTCTTCCCGGAATTCTTCCACCGGAGGAAGTGGTATCGGGCTTTCCATTGTAAAGAAAATTATTGAGGACCATGGTGGATATATCTGGGCGACCAGTAAAGAGGGCGAAGGAACCTGTATGCACTTTGTACTTAGAAAATATAAAGAAACGGCGTAAGCACAAACTTGATATGCTCTGAAAGAATGGAGGTTATTATGAGTAAGATTTTAATTATTGAAGACGAAGAAGCGATTGCTGATCTGGAAAAAGATTATTTAGAATTAAGCGGATTTGAAGTAGAAATCCAGAATAACGGCGATGTAGGTCTGCAGGAGGCACTGTCCAAGGATTTCGATCTTATCATTCTGGATTTAATGCTGCCGGGCATGGATGGATTTGAAGTATGTAAACGAATCCGTGATGAAAAAAATGTGCCGATTCTCATGGTTTCTGCGAAAAAGGATGATATTGATAAAATTCGTGGCTTAGGAATGGGTGCTGACGATTACATGACCAAACCCTTCAGTCCCAGTGAACTGGTGGCACGGGTAAAGGCTCACATGGCACGTTATGACAGACTGGTAGGCAGCAGCCCGAAGAACAGTGATATCGTGGAAATCCGTGGTCTGCGGATTGATAAAACTGCCCGGAGAGTTTATGTGGATGGAGAAGAAAAGAACTTCACCAACAAGGAATTTGATTTACTTACCTTCCTGGCAGAGAATCCCAACCACGTTTTCACCAAGGAAGAACTGTTCCGCAAGATCTGGGGAATGGAGTCCATCGGTGATATTGCAACCGTCACCGTCCATATCAAGAAAATCCGTGAAAAAATTGAGTACGATTCCGCAAAACCCCAGTATATTGAGACAATCTGGGGTGTGGGGTACCGGTTTAAGATATAAAAATATTCATTAAAACAGGGACAAGGTTTTCAAGCCTTGTCCCTTACATTATTTTTAGGATTCGTAAATAGGTTCAAAATCATCAACACCATGTCCACAGAGAGGACAGGTAAATTCTGCAGGCAAGTCACTTCCCTCATAAATATAATTACAAATTTTGCAACGCCAACCCACAATTTTTCTATCTTCCTGTTTCTTTTCCGGCTTGGGTTTTACATGATTCTGATAATCAGCGTAAGTCAGTGGAGTATTATCATTTAAAAGTTTTGCATCCACAACTTCGGCAATAAACAGCGTATGGGTTCCAAGGTCATGCTGCTCCACAACCTTTCCACTTAAAACAGAACAGCTATGCCAAGCAATATAGGGCACACCATTACAGTCTGTTGGGGTCATAAGATTTTCAAATTTATTTACATTGCGCCCTGACTGGAAACCAAAATGTTGAATGGTTTCAAAGGAACAATTCTGATCCAACAAACTCAAAGCAAACACATCACTCTGCTTTAGCAGTTCGCAGGTATAATTTTGATTCAAAACAGAAATGGCAATCCGGACAGGGTCATTTGCTACCTGCATGCAGGTATTGATAATACAGCCATTTACTTTATCCTCTGCTTTTGTCGTGAGAATAAAAACGCCATAGCTTAAATTGTAAAGTGCTTTCTTGTCCATTTGTTTCCTTTCCGCGTTACATACGCTTTTAAAGAATTATTTATTCTAAGTATGTACCTTTATAAACAAAATAATTATAAGATAAATAATATTAGTAATTATTATTGATATAATAGTAAACCTTATTTATCAGTCTGTCAACAAATTTGATGTATGTTACAATATTTTATATATTTAAATAGCAGATCTGTTAGTATGATATGAATTATGAAAAAGATGCTGGAGGAACCATGAAGGATGGACTGGAAATCCAGCGGAAAATGATTGTTGCCTCTGGAAATGGGATGTGGAAAAATGCGGATTTGCAGAGAATTGCATCAGAAAAGTTTCAAATGATGCTGGGAGTAGAAGAAAATATTTGATTTTATTCTGATTTAAGTATATACTATGTATATACTTAAAGAATTGGAGGTGTTTTTATGGAAGTACAGGTAAAATCATGGGGAAACAGTCAGGGAGTCAGAATTTCCAAAGAAGTTTTACAGGAGGCTAATATAGCGGTTAATGATATTCTTGATATGAAGGTTGTAAATGGAATGATTACTTTGACGAAACCCAATCGTCATAAAACACTGGAAGAACGTGCTAAAAAATTTAATGGAGAACTCAATCTGGATGGCGAATTTCAGTGGGGAGAATCCGTAGGAAGAGAGGTTTGGGAATGAAACAATTCTTACATCAGGGAGATATTGTTAAAATTGAAAAAATAACGGTTCCTATACTTGTGACAAGTAAGGATTTTTTTAATCAGACAGGAGAAATTATTGGTTGTCCAATTTTTTCAGGCGGAACAGAAGGAGCCTTACATATTAAGATAAAAACTTCTAATACAGAAGGCTATGTCCATTGTGAAAAAATGAAATTGTTTGATTTAAACGTAAGAGGATTTTCAAAAATTGATTCTCTTTCCATTTCTGATTTAATTGATATTACAGATGCAATTCAAAGTATTTTTGATTATACCTAGTTTTCGAGAATTTTCTTCCCCTTCCAGAACCAATACCCATATCCAATGAAATCCGCCAGAAACCATCCAATAGGAATCGCAACCCAGATGCCGACTTCTCCCACAGGATCTGCCAGCGCATAAGCGAGGACAACACGGGTTCCCAGAGAAACGATAGTCAGAATCAAAGACATACCGGGACGCTCCACGGCGCGGTACAGACCATAGAGCAGGAAAAGACAGCCGATGCCAATGTAAAAAGCACCTTCAATCCGCAGATACCGCACACCGCAGGCAATGACATCCGTTTCCTGTGCCTTGATGAAAATCCGCATCAACGGACTGGCAAAAATAAAAACAAGAGCAGAAATTATCAGAGAAAATCCGGCGCTGAGTGCCGTTGCTTTTTTGATACCCTGTTTGATGCGGGAGGTTTCACCGGCGCCATAATTTTGTGCGATAAAGGTGGAAAAGGCGTTGCCAAAATCCTGTACTGGGAGATAGGCAAAGGTATCAATTTTTACCGCTGCAGCAAAAGCCGCCATCGTTACAGCACCAAAGCTGTCCACCAGACGCTGTACCAGAAGAATTCCGAAATTCATGGCAGACTGTTGGGCACAGGTGAGAATCGACAAATCAAAAATTTCTTTTAAAATCTCTTTATTCCAATGAAAATGGCGTTTTTCCGGCAAAAGCTCCTTGCAACGAAAAATAACGAAAAGTAACAAACCAACACCGGAAACATACTGGGCAATGATGGTTGCAAACGCCGCTCCTGCAATGCCCCAGTGGAACACCAGAACGAAAAGTAAATCCAGTCCGATGTTGAGCACGGCAGAAATACCAAGAAACCACAGAGGAGTTGCAGAATTTCCAACTGCCCGCAGGAGGCAGGAAAGAAAATTGTAGAGGGAAGTGGCAAGTAGTCCGGCAAAGATCATCACCAGATATTCCCGCATGGAGGCATAAAGCTGGGTGGGAATCTGGAGAAAATGAAGAATGGGGTCAACAAAGACATAGACCGCCGCATTTAATACCAGTGTCACTGCAAAAATCAAACCAAAAGCATGAACAATGGCACTTTTCAGTGAATCCGTATCATTTTTGCCCATATAAATAGAAAATAAAGCGCCGGCTCCCATGGCGAGTCCGAGAAATACGGAGGTCAGGAAGGTCATCAGCGTATAGGCAGAGCCAACGGCAGCCAGGGCATTTTTCCCCAGAGCCTGCCCTACAATCAGCGTGTCGGCAATATTATAGAATTGCTGGAAAAGATTTCCAGCAATCATGGGCAGGGCAAAAAGAATCAAACCCTTTGTTATGTTACCTTTTGTCAAATCGCGATACATGTCATCACCTGTGTTTCTTTTGTCTGATGACTATTATAAGGACAGACTGACTAGAAAGCAACATAGTTGGCGAGTGTGTGGAGATTATATTATTCTACTCCATATTTCCTTTTCATATTTTCCAACACTTCCGGATTTCTTAACTCAGCAACTTTATCTCCATCGCCGCCTGCAGTCATTCGTTCCAGTAAGGTAAGCATACTTTGTTTTCCATCCTCCAGCCCATGCTCATATTCAGCTTTCCTCAGTTTCTTTTCTTCTTTTTCCTTGTCATATTCAAAAATGCTCACCTTAAATACCTCCGCACGATTACGCTGTAGGAATTCTGTCAGAATTCCTTCCTGTATACACTCTGTTATCGCCCGTTCTACGGCATGATTCAAATCCATCTGTGTCGCATATTTTCTTACTCTGTCCACATACTGGGCATATTCCCCCAGAATATGGCAATTCTCCAATAACTCCTTATTGTGACCGGCATTGATATTCAGCATTGTCACTTTTAATTCCAGGTCTGTCTCATCCGTCTCGTTTTCATACATGGAAGACAGCTTTAACACTTCCTTATCCTGTACTTTTTTATCCATGCCGTTGTAAAATACTAAAAATCTTGGCGTGGGAATTTTCTGGACAGAGGAAGAATACAAAGATTTCTGGTCTACAAACTTCTGGTACTCACTGGCAATGTAAAACAAGTCTCGCAAAGGAATATTGGGATTGTAGGTGGATTGGTGTTCATACAAATATAAACCTGTCTCCAGCACAAACGCCAAATCATTTTTTATTCCCATGTATACGGCATTTTCCAAAGTTACAATGGTCAATTTTTCCGGGTCTTTGTAGTCTTTTCCGGCTATGGCATTGTAGAGGGATAACAAATTTTCCTTATCTGAAAATATCCACCGGAAAATGGTATCCTTGTAGGCCCTGTTTGCAGAAAGTTTCTCTCTTTGTTTTTTGCTGTTATTCACTTTTACCTCCTTTTAGGAGGCTTTCATCTCAGCAGCCTCCTGCTTTTCGTGGTTGATAAGGGAAAAGCATAGATTCTGAAATGAAATAGAATACAGACGGCTTGATGCCAAAGAATTCAAAAATATGCTTTGATTGTATCTTAGCATAAGAGATTTCCATAGTACAAGCCTATTTTTGAAATCATTTAAAATCATTTAAAATTCTAAAATGTCTGAAAAGCGGGCTTAAATCCGCTCCAGCACTTCCCCCATATCCCTATCCAGGCAGATTCTCTTCCTATCCGCAAGCTGTTGGAGGATGTAGATGCGGAATTTGAGAAAATTAGAGAGAAATCCTGTTGCGGTAGGATTTCTTTTTGATTAAAATGAAGGTAACTGAATGATGTAGAACGATTCAGACCCCATTCATAAAATCGAAAAGAAAGTGACAGCAGGGTGCAGACCAGAATCCTATTTGAAGATAAAGATTTGATTGTATGCCATAAACCAGCAGGGCTGGCCACCCAGACACAGCGTCTCGGGCAGCCCGATGTGGTGTCAGAACTGAAAAATTATTTGAAAAATCCCTACGTGGCAGTGATTCACCGCCTCGACCAGCCGGTAGAGGGAGTCCTTGTTTTTGCCAAAAACCAGAAAACGGCGGCGGCACTGACGAAACAGGTGACGGAACACACCATGCACAAGAAATATCTGGCACTGGTATGTGGACAACCTTTGGAAAAACCCTGTAGCCTGGTGGATTATCTGGCGAAAGATGCCAGAACCAATCTTTCCCGGATTAGTACGAAACAGGATAAACAGGCGAAGGAGGCAAAACTTACCTATCAGAAACTTGCCCAGGTGACACCGGAAGTGGCACTATTGGAGGTTGATTTGTACACCGGACGCCATCACCAGATTCGGGTGCAGCTATCCCATGCAGGATTTCCCCTGCTGGGCGATGCGAAATACGGCAACACCCAGTCATTACAGATTTCCCAGGAAAAAGCAATGAAAGCAGTGGCTTTGTGTGCCTATTCTCTGGAATTCAAGCATCCCGTGACAGGAAAAGCTTTGCGGGTTACCTGTACGGAACCGGAGGCTTTTTGTAAGGAAAGGAGATTTTCGTTGGCATGAGGCATGTGACAGAAAAAGCTTTGGAGATTCTGATGCTTTTATATGTGATTTTGCTGGCGGTGGCATTTCCCCTTTTTGTGCGGGACGGATATACCGCCATGGCATCCAATAAATTTTACTTTTTCCGAACCATCAGTTGTCTGCTGTTGGTGATTGCACCCATCGGACTTCTTTATCGGGTGGTGGAGGTCTGCTGCTCCCTTTTTTCACAAAAAGACAGCGTTTCCCAGACACAAACCTTTAGTTTTTCCCTCACCGACTGGTTTGTTTTCTTTTACGGAGTGGTGGTGTGCCTTTCCTATTTCAGTTCTAATTACCGAGAGAAATCGTCGTTTGGCTCTGCTTTTTGGGGCGCCGGTGGCTGGAATATGGGACTGGCAACCCAGCTTGCGCTGGTGCTGATTTATTTCTGTGTGTCCCGGTTTTTCCATAGGTATGAGGTAGGAATCGGGCTGTTACTGGGTGCCTCCGTCCCCATTTTTTTACTGGGAGTCTGCAACCGGTTTGACTGGTATCCCATTCCCATGGCGGGGGCGAGTTCCGGCTTTATCTCCACCCTGGGCAACATCAACTGGTACTGTGGTTACTTCGCCGTGGTTTTTCCTCTGGGGGTAGGACTTTATCTGAAAGCCAGGGAAGGCTGGAAAAAACGATTGCTGGCGTGGTATGTGCTGTTGGGATTCTGCACGGGAATCACCCAGGGCAGTGACAGCGGATTTCTGGTGATGGGACTGCTTTTTCTGGTGGTGTGGTGTGTCTGCCTGGGAAATACCGGTGGTGTGAAACAGTTTTTTGAGGTGTCCATGCTGTTGTGGCTGGCGGCGTGGCTTATCCGGGTGTTCCGCCTGCTGTTTCCTGGACAGTTTAACTATGACACGGATTTGATTTACCGACTCACCTACACCAGTACACCCCTTTATGTGATGATTATCCTCGTCTGTTGTTACGCACTGCTTTCTTTTGTGGATAAAAAGGGAAAATCTCTGGACAAGCTGTGGAAAAGCCTGCGGTTTGCGGGACTTCTCATTTTTGCCCTCAGCGTGATTGGCTATGTGGCGCTGGTCATCATCAATACCCGTCATCCTCTGTGGACACCGGGGTTAAACGGTCAGCCACTTTTTACCTTTAACAGTGAATATATGAACGGGCGGGGAACTACCTGGCAGACGGGAATCCGCATGTTTCTGAGTTTTCCCCTGTGGAACCGGCTGGTGGGAATCGGACCGGACTGCTTTGCCGCCTACGCCTACCAGAGTTACGAGGATGTGTGGATGCTTTATGAGCAGTTTGGCAACTTGATATTGACCAACGCCCACAATGAGTGGATAACCGTATTGGTAAACACCGGACTCTGGGGCTGTATCAGTTACGGGGCAGCCTTTGTCACCCTGACAGGGCGGAGCCTCCTGCAGTCGGTAAAAAGCCGGGCAGCCTTCCGGAATCCACTACTCTTTGCCTGTGGGCTGTCGGTTTTGTGTTACACGGTACACAATATGGTCAGCTTTCAGCAGATTATCAGCGCTCCACTGGTGTTTCTGGTGATGGGCATGGCGGAAGGAATGTTACGCAGCAAAATTCCAATGAGGACTGCGAATACTGCGCTGCATAGCAGTGCAGTAATTGAGGAGGAATGATGGAGCAGATCAATTTAAAAAAACAGATTCTTACCTATCTGTATGATTTTATTGAAAAACCAAGCGTGTCGGACTCCGATGCAGAGCATCTGGGGGCGGACTGGCTGCAGGAAACCTTGAAAAACCAGCCCTATTTCCAGGTACATCCTGAGGATTGTGGCAGCTATGAAATTCCCGGCGATTACCGGAAACGTCACATTGTCTACGGACTGGTAAAAGGCGGCACTGACCGGACGGTGATTCTCACGGGACATTACGATGTGGTGGGAATCGAGGAATACGGGGCATTGAAACCTCTGGCTTTCCAGGTGGAAAAGCTGACGGAGGCGATAAAAACTGCCCCGTTGGACGAGGAATCCCGGAAGGATTTGGAGTCCGGCGAGTGGCTGTTTGGACGGGGCACGGCAGACATGAAAGGCGGTCTGTGTGCAGTGCTGGCAGTGCTGGGGCAGATTGGAGAGGAAGTGCTGGCAGAAACTTTTCAGGGAAAGGTAAATGTTCTGTTTATGGCAGTACCCGACGAGGAATCTTACTCTGCTGGGATGCGTGGAGCGGTAGGACTGTTGCAGGAACTGCGAAAAAGCCGGGGACTTACCTACGAATGTCTCTTGTGCCTGGAGCCAAACACAAGAGACATTGCCGGAGAAAAGCAGAGCGTGTACATCGGTTCCGTGGGAAAGTGTATGCCAGTGGCGTTGGTGCAGGGGCTGAAAGCCCATGTGGGAACCTGTTTCCAGGGCATCAATGCGGTGAGCGTGCTGTCCCGTTTTCTGCTAAAAACTGAGGTTTCGCCTCAGTTTGCGGATGTATACAAAGGTGAGATGTGCGTGCCCCCCACCTGGCTTTATCTGAAAGACCAGAAGGAGCTGTACGATGTGTCCCTGCCCTACCGGGCCTGCGGCTACATCAATATGCTACAGTTTGACACCACCCCGGAACAGGTGATGACCCAGTTGAAGGCACTGGCGCAGGAGGCATTTGTGGATGTGATTGGCACCATGCAGGCGTCCTGCCGGGAAATTGCAAAAAAAGCGGGACAACAGCCGGATTTATCCCAGATTCCTTCCGTGAACCGATGCAAGGTTCTGGAATTTTCCCAGTTGCAGGCACTTTGCCGGGAAAAGGATGCGGCAGACTTTGCCGCTTATTATGAAAAGCAGTACGAGGAAATCTGCCGGAAAATCCAGGGCGGGGAGTGGAATTACCCTCAGGCAACGGTGGAAATGATGAAACGGGTGCTGGATTTCGCTGATATGACGGAGCCGGTGATGGTGCTGGGTTTTGCACCGCCTTTTTATCCCGCATTCCACAGCGACAGGCTTCCGGGAAAAACCGGGGCAGGCAGTGCCTATTTTGCAAAGTTGCAAAGTGTGGCGATGCAGGTGGGCACCAGATTGCAGCGATATCACTATTTTACCGGAATTTCCGATCTCAGCTATTGCGGCAGCTGTACCGAGTACGACCACACGAAATATTACGACAACACTCCGCTGTGGGGAGATTTATATCAGGTGGATTTCTCCGGAATCAGCGAGCTGAATATCCCGTCCATTTTGTTTGGACCCTGGGGCAAAAATCTGCACCAGCGTACGGAACGGGTTCACATCAAAAGTTTAACGGAAGAAACGCCTGCAATTTTATTGGCGTTTATCAATACTTTATAGGAGGGATTCATTATGCCAAAGTGGATTGAAGATGCTGTTTTTTAAGGAAAAAAGAGAATCATTGAAAGGATATAGGTGATATGCGCGGGAAAAGGATCAAACAACCAGCAGCCTTTGCTTTATTATTTGTTCTGATGTTTATTGTTGGATGCTTTTTTGTGACAGTCAAGCAGACAAAAACAATTGAGAAAAAGGATTATGGAGTGTTCTTAAATGCGGACGATTCATCTTTGGAACGGTTAAAACAGTATGAAACGGTTGTAATTGATGCACAGTATTTTACAAAAAGGGATATTGAATTGCTTCATCAAAATGGCACAGTGGTATATACATATCTAAATATTGGATCAATTGAAAACTTCAGAACATATTATACAACCTATGCGGAACTGGCAATTGGCAAATATGAGCATTGGGATGAAGAAGAATGGGTGGATGTAGCAAGCCCAGACTGGCAGAAGTTTATAGGACAGCTTTCTCAGGAATTATATGAAAAAGGTGTTGACGGATTCTTTATAGATAATTGCGATGTATATTATTACGCTCCGAACGAGAGTATTTTTGAAGGTCTTACAGCTATTCTACAAAACATCATGACCTTTGGAAAAGAGGTTATCATCAACGGTGGAGATACTTATGTGACGGAATATAGGGAACGCTATGGGGATATTAGTCAGATTATGACAGGCGTAAATCAGGAGTCCGTATGGAGCGCTATCAATTTTGATAGCGGGACATTTCATGAGCAAACGAGGGAGACGAGGGATTATTTCTGCAAATATTTGGAAGCATGTAAAGCAGCTGGAATGGAAGTGTATCTGTTGGAATATACAACGAATCAAAAACTGATCCAAAAAATAAAAGTATACTGTAAGGAGCAAGACTTTCATTTTTATATTTCCAGCTCTCTTGAACTTAGATAATGAGTGGTTGTTTTTCTGGATTAGAGGATTATTTTACACAGAAAGGAGAAAACGAAATGAAACCAGATATCAAGTGGTTGGATGACCCGGAGGTGTTCCGTGTCATGCAGCTGCCAGCACACAGCGACCATCGAATTTATGCCAATGCAGAAGAAATCCGGCAGAAATCCAGTTCCCTGTACCAGAGCCTGGACGGGGTATGGGATTTCTGTTATTCCCCCAACGCGACGGAAAGACCGGCAGACTTTTATCAGGAAGGGTTTGACCTTTCCCATTTTGCAAAAATCAAGGTGCCGGGACACATTGAACTGCAAGGCTTTGACAAAATCCAGTATATCAACACCATGTATCCATGGGAGGGCACGATTTACCGCCGCCCTGCCTATGCCATGGGAGAAAACTGCAAGGAGGAGGGAAGTTTCAGTGAAGCTTCCTACAATCCTGTGGGCTCCTACCGCTGTACCTTTGATTTAAAGAAGGAACTTCGGGGAAAGAGGGTCTGTATCTGCTTTGACGGCGTGGAGCAGGCGATGTATCTGTGGCTCAACGGACACTTCGTGGGCTATGCGGAGGATAGCTTTACCCCTTCGGAATTCAATCTGACCCCTTATATCCGGGAAAAGGGAAATGTTCTGGCGGTGGAGGTGCATAAACGGAGTACTGCAGCTTACCTGGAGGATCAGGATTTCTTCCGGTTCTTCGGAATTTTCCGCAGCGTGGAGCTTTATGCCAAACCGAAACTCCATGTGGAGGACTTGTGGCTCAAACCGGTTTACGATGAGAAAACCGGAAAAGGCTCCCTGCAGATTCAGACCAAAGTCTCCATGGAAAAGCCGGTGGAAGATGGTGCCACTCCGGGGAGTATCGCGGTGGTTCTACGCGACCAGACAGGAAATGTCCTTTTTGAAAAAGGAGAAAAGCTGGGCATCGACCTGGAGCAGACCATTGTGCTGGAAGAACAGGATTTCCCGGTCAATGCCTGGGATTGCGGCCATCCCTATCTTTATACCCTGGAAATCGGTCTTTTTGACGAAAAAAAGCAGGTGGTGGAAGTGGTGCCTTACCAGGTGGGATTCCGGAATATCCGGATTGAAGATAAAGTCATCAAACTCAATGGAAAGAGACTGATTATCAAAGGAGTAAACCGCCATGAGTGGAATGCGAAAAGCGGAAGATGTATTACCTTAGAAGATATGAAGTGGGACATTGAATTTTTGAAAACCAATCATATCAACGCAGTGAGAACCTGTCATTATCCCGATAGAAAAGAATGGTATTCCCTGTGTGACGAGGTAGGTATTTACCTGATGGCGGAAACCAATCTGGAGAGTCATGGCTCCTGGCAGAAGTGTGGCGCGGTGGAACCTTCCTGGAATGTTCCCGGAAGGCTGAAGGAATGGAAAGAGGTTGTGCTTGACCGTGCCCGCACCAACTTTGAGTGTTTCAAAAACCATCCGGCAGTTTTGTTCTGGTCTTTGGGTAATGAATCCTTTGCAGAGGAAAACATTGCGCAGATGAACGAGTTTTACAAGGAAAAGGATCCGGGCAGACTGGTTCACTACGAAGGGGTTTTCCATAACAGACAGTTTGAAGACCGGATTTCCGATGTGGAGAGCCGTATGTATGCTTATCCGGAGGAAATCCAGGAATATCTGGAAAATGACCCGAAAAAACCATTTCTTTTATGCGAATATATGCACGACATGGGAAATTCCCTGGGCGGCATGAAATCCTACATGGAGCTTTTGGAGCAGTACGAGATGTACCAGGGCGGCTTTATCTGGGACTATATCGACCAGGCACTGTGGGTGTGGGATGAGGTCACGGGGAAACATGTTCTCCGCTATGGCGGCGATTTCGATGACCGTCCCAGTGATTATGAATTTTCCGGCAACGGTATTTTATTTGCAGACCGAACCGAAAAACCGGCAATGCAGGAAGTGAGGTATTACTATGGCACTGAATCTAGTAATTGGTGATGCGACGATTGGTGTGCAGGGGGAAGGCTTTTCCTATATTTTTTCTACCGCCATAGGAGGGATGGAATCCCTGCATAAATATGGAAAGGAATGGCTCTACCGTGCGCCAAAGCCCACCTTCTGGAGAGCCACCACGGACAACGACAGGGGAAACGGCTTTTCCTATCAGAGCTCAGCCTGGCTGGCGGCGGACTGTTTCCTGCGGTGTCAGGAAATCCAGGCATCCATGGATGGAAAGCCCATTGAGATACCCTTGGCACCGGCAAACAACCAGTATGGTGGGAAGGTGGAGGCAAAGGAATTTGCCATCACTTTTGTCTATGGCTCCGCGGCAATTCCCGAAATGCGGACAGAGGCAGCTTACCGTGTCACGGAGGATGGGGCTATCCATGTCCAGGTGCATTATTTTGGAAAAGAAAATCTTCCGGAACTGCCGGTGTTCGGCATGCGCTTTTTGATGCCCACGCCTGCGGTGGGGTATGAATATGAAGGTCTGTCCGGGGAAACCTATCCGGATCGAATGGCTGGCGGCATACTGGGGAACTATGAAATCGAAGGGATGCCGGTAACGCCTTATCTGGTGCCCCAGGACTGCGGTGTTCACATGGAGACCAGGTGGGTGGGCATCCACCGCACCAGTGAGCTGAACAATACCAAGCGTGGACAAGACAGAAAAACCCTGTATTTTAAGGCGGAGGAAGGGAAAACCTTTGCTTTTTCCTGCCTGCCCTATACAGCGGAGGAGTTGGAAAATGCCACCCATCAGGAGGAGCTGCCACCGGCACACCGGACCGTGGTTTCTATTTTAGGCGCCGTACGTGGCGTAGGTGGTATCAACAGTTGGGGTGCCGATGTGGAAGAACTCTATCATATCTCCGGGGAGAAGGACATCGTGTACGGGTTTGTGATTGAGTAGGACAAAGATGGAAGGAGAAAGAAAATGAGCAGTATTTTGGTTTTAGGAGGAGTAGCCCCATCAAAATCCGAACTCAGCGCCGATTCGATCTCGTCAAGCGAAATTGTCTGCGTCCCATGTTGATAGTTGTAGGTCAAGACTAGTTTATCATCGAACACATACACGGCGTTTACAAATGTATCAATCAAGCGTTTCTGAAACTCACGGTTTGCTGGATCACCATGGCGGAACTGCTCAAACCATGCCGTCATCTGTTCGCGGGTCAGCTTTGGCTTTTGCAGTTCAGCAGTCTGGATATTCACAAGGATTTCTTCTTTCCGTGCTTCCAGTTCATCAAGCCGCTGTTTGGTGGACGGCGTAAAAATGCCCTGCTCGATTGCTTTCAGAATGTTCCCGATGGTGGACTCAGTTTCCGCAAGCTGTGAGCGAAGCGCAGGGGTTGTTGTGTCTTCCTGCTCCTGCATAACAAGAATTGCGTCAATGAGCCTGTTAATCTTCTCTTCATCCATGACGCGCTGCATGGTCAGGCGGACAACAACACGTTCAATCCAGTCTTTGCGAACAGCCTTCTTGTCGCAATCCTTCAGGCGCTTCGCACCGCTGCATTTGTAATAATAGTGCATAGCGCCGGTATGGCTCTTGCCGCTTTCACCAACCATCATGCGCTCACATTTACCGCAGAACAGCTTTGTTGTCAACAGATAGTCCTCTTTTGCTTTTGCCATTGCGGGATCAATCACAAGCTTCTGTGTTTTCTTGTCCAACAGATAGCCGATCGGAACGCCACCGCCGTTGTTTTTCCCTTTCAGTGCGTTCTCTTTCTGTCCGCGATGGATTTTTTCTGATAACTCGGCATATTCCCGGCACTCGCGGAGCTGACTTTCAATGGATTCCTCGCGCTGGCTGTCTGAGGAATAGCGGGCGTAGATGACAGCGTTCATTCTTCATCACCCTCGTCGCCTTCGCCGCTTTCCAGCGCAAGCTCTGTCAGTTCACGCAGCTTGTTTTGTAGAAGCGTCTTGTCGGGAAGACAAAGCCGATAATCTGCAACAAGTGTGGGCGACATACTGCGGCTTAAAGCATATTCGACAACCGCGTCATCCTTGC
>ERZ1026844.422-NODE-422-length-32056-cov-5.109059_pt1 | contig 32056 bp, 21 predicted proteins | sample MGYA00380152_ERZ1026844 | MGnify/ENA primary metagenome ERZ1026844 (study PRJEB33269, sample SAMEA4719788) | human gut metagenome | biome: human-associated habitat; feature: organic feature; material: feces | place: Cameroon | collected 2013-10 ... | reverse complement strand
GATAACTACCATTTTGCGGGCGGTGCGGAAATGACGCGCCGCCCGCAGCTTTGAACGGAGGCAACAGAATGTCGAAAATACAAACGATCTCCGGCTTGTTTGCACATACCTGTGAGCAGGTCACACACTCGCCGCAGGCGTGGATGGACTTCCTCACCACAGCGTCCCGGTTCTACAAGGCCTATGATTTTGACGATCAGCTCCTCATCTACGCCCAGCGCCCCAATGCTACTGCCTGTGCGGACATCGGGTTCTGGAATGATGAAATGCGCCGCTGGGTCAATGCCGGAACAACGGCGATCGCCCTTATCCGCAAAGGCTACGGCGGCAAGCCGTATCTGTCCTATGTCCATGATATTGCAGATACCCACCCGGTCAAGGACGGCAAAACGCCGTGGATCTGGCAGCTGCGCCCGGAGCATGAAACGACGGTCTGTGAAATGCTGCGAGAGAAATTTGACGGTAATGGCGCAGACCTCGGCGCTCTGCTGATGGATACCGGTGAAAAGCTGGCGCTGGAGGTCTGTGCAGATATGACACAGGACCTTATTTATGAAAAAGCGAACAGTTTTCTGGAGGAGCTGGACGATCTCAACATCGAGGTCGCATTCCGCAATCTGGTTCGCGCCAGCACCCAGTACGAACTGCTGACCCGCTGCGGTGTAGACCCTGCGGACTATCTGGATGAGGATGATCTGCGAGGTGTGACGGACTTCAATACTCCTGCCGTCCTTGCCTATCTTGGCACAGCGACCGCACAGGCAAGCCGTACAGCACTTCTGGAGGTCGGACGCACGGTGCGCCAAGCAGAACTCGACCTGCGAAAAAAAGACCTTGCAAAACCGCCGCAAGTCCTCTATAATGAAAACATGGACTTTACCACATTAGCGCGTGAAAGGAGCATAGAACATGGAGAAGTTGACTTACACCGAGCAGAACGGATTTCTGGTGCCGGACCTGACGATGGACGAGATGCCGGAGCAGACGCAGTTGGGACGCTTCGGAAAGCTGCGGGAGAAGTACCTGATGGAGCACCGCAAGGGACTGTACAGCTCGATGCTGATGACCAGCAAGCTGTGGACGCACCTGACGGAGATCGACCGGCAGGCATCGGAGATGCTGGATCGCATTACGGAGCAGCAGGCACAGACGATGGGCGTGACCGAGAAACTGAAAGCGGAAAATCAGATGGCGTGGGTGCAGCAGATGAACAACATCCGCCACTCCGCAGAGGAAAGCGTACTGAGCGACCTGATCTACGCTTAACCGAAATCGACACACCGTTTTCCACACCGGCAGACTACGGGCAGGTATCCCTGTTCCGTACCCCGGAGGAACAAATTGAACAGATCGCAGACAGCGCAGAGGCACCCGCCCCTGCGCTTTTTGCTGCCAGCCTGACGGATTCCATCACAAACCGCATCTTGGCGGCGGGCGGAAATGAGCGAAACAGCAGCCTGCGGATCTATGCCCGGTATCAGGCAGCGGACAGTGCCGGAAATATTGCGGCGTTTCTGAAAAAGGAATACGGTGTCGGCGGTCGCGGCTTCACTGTGGACGGCGCACCGTTTTCACTGTGGTTCGATGAAGCCGGTATCTGCATCGCTGCCGGAAAGACGGCGCGATTTACGCCGTCTGCGGTGCATTTCACATGGGAACAGGCAGAGCAACGCATCCGAAAGCTGGTAGAGCGTGGCACATACCTGCCCGCAGATCAAGTTCCTTGGGCGCGAGGCAATGAGTATAAGGAACTCTCACAAAACTTGTGGTACATGATGCAGGACACCGAAAGCGGTCCTAAAATCAAGGAATTGATGCCGGTGCTGTCTGACTTGTACGCCGGTCCGCCGTATGGGTTCCCGGATGCAACGAAGCGCATTTTGGACACGCTGCAAACGCCGGAAGGGTTGAAAACCATTACGGATGAAGTGCGCGTGTTCTACTCTGCTTACGCCGCAGATCCTGAGCTTATGCGATGGAAGCGGTATGCTCCAGTACGCCAGCTTCGGACGATGGAGGAACTGGCGCAGCCTGCGAGAGTATTTGCGGCTGACCCGGATTTTCAGCCGGTCAAGGTCAGCTTTATCACGCAGGATGAAGTAGATGCGATGATTTCGGAGTATCCAGGCAACACAAAATATCGCCTTTCTGTATCCAGCTATTTCGCGCTGCATCCGGACCGAAAAGAGCGTCAGGATTCGATGAAAGATCGCTTTGGACTCAGCGGTCATGGGGATATAATCCGGAATATTTGGTGTGATGGTAAGGGAATGCGGCTGGAACGGTCGGCTGGCAAACAATATGATACTGTCCTGCTCCGCTGGCCGCAGGTAGAAAAGCGTATTTCGGAGCTGATCGCCGCAGACCGGTTTCTCACAGAGGAAGATAAACAGCAGATTCCAGACTACACGAAGAATGTTTTGGCACGGCGCATCGACCTGCTGTTTTCCTATGCTCCGGCGACCGTAGAGTGCCCCTATCAGCGGAGTAATAACTTCTCTGACAATACCCCGAAAATCGAAGCGATGCTTATGGAGCCGAAGGAAACCGAGCGCTTGCAGGCGGCTATGCAGAATGTTCTGCAAGGCATGACGCCGGAGGATCGTGGCTACGATGCCTGCATCCGTGCCTATGACAGTCTGACCGCATACCGAAACGGCACCTTCGACCTCTGGAAGTCTGATCCGGCAGTTCCTGCACAGGCCAAGCAAGAGAAAACGCAGACAGCCGCACAAAAGCCGACCTCTGAACTGGATGAAGCTGCCCGCAAGCTGTTTCGAGGAACTGCACCGCGGGCGGACGGAGATCAGCTTTCCTTGGATATGTCCCCGCAGCCGACGCCGTCCGTAGAGCAGACCGAAGAACAGCCAAAGCTGCGTACCATCACCATCGATCTGACCGCACCGAGCAAGAAACCAGAAAAGCAGTACGATCTTGGCTATGGACATCTTGGCAACGGCATGACCGTCTGGAACAAAGCAGAGTTGGCCAATGGAGATTACAAGACTGTGGCACATATCCAGCCGGACAGGACCGTGACTTTCTGCGAGGATATGCCGGATGCTGTGCGGGAGGAGATCGAAAAGATCGCCCGCACCACGGAAATAAGCGTTTCCGCAACGCAGGATGCCCCGGTGTTCTCCACACCAGCTCAACCGGAGCCGGAAAAAGAGACGGATGGAGAAATTCCTACGGAGCAGGGCGAAGATAAAACGATAATAATTCCTAATAACGAGAGTGAATCAGCCGCACGACCCGAAGAAACGGCAGACGAACCGCAGTTCCATATCAACAGTGAAGCATACCTTCGTCTGAAAGCAGAATACTCGACGCACATGATCGGTGTGCAGGACGGTCAGTACATCCTGTTCTGCGGCGCAGATGCCACGCAGATCGTCAAAGATTATCCACGCAAGGTCTACGAACAGGACATCCCCGGCATGGGTAAGGTCCCTGTCACCGGCTTTGCCGAGGGCTGGCAGGCTGTGGGCAGCAAGCTCCAGCAGCGGGGACACAGCGTCACCTTTGGGCGGGAGAATGACGGAGAGTATGAGGTCATTCAAAGTCTGGACATCAGCGAGTATATTCCTCTGCGGATGAAGCTGGAGGAAGACGGGCGCATCTTCACCGTGGAGAGCGTGGATTACAGCGCCGGCAAGGTGGAGCTGCGGGATGATACCTTTACATCTCACCGGGGATTTCCTATCTTCCGTAATGAGCCGGTGTCGTATGTGCGGGAATGGGTGGAGCAGCAAAGGGATGCAGACTTGACTGCTGCCGCAGAAGGCAAGGAGCCACTGAACCCGGTCCTTACCGGAGAGGACGCACTGAATGCCGCGCTTCTGGAACAGGCAAAAGGCTTGATCATCAACTACTGGAGTGATGAAGGTTTTGGTGATGAGAGCGATTTCACCCCGGAAACCGACCTGCACCATGTAGGGCTCGCCTACTCCACGGCGGGAGATAACAATGAGTATGAAATACAGGTAGAAGCCGACCTCATTGACTATGCCATCAATTATTATGCAGACGACGTGTTGGTGCTACAGGAGAAATGGGACAGTCTGCAAGAGCTGATCCACAACGAGCTTGAAATTCTGGACTTCGACGTATTGTATTCGACAGCGGTTCATGCGGCAGACTTCCCGGAGGAGCCGGAACAGTCTGAAAATTTTCATCTGACGGACGGCGACATCAATGTTGGCGGTCAAAAAAGCAAGTATCAGGACAATGTGGCGGCGATCAGACTGCTGAAAGAGCTGGAAACAGAGCAACGCCAAGCGACACCAGATGAACAGTCTATCCTTGCCCGCTACTCCGGCTGGGGCGGCATCCCGCAGGCGTTTGACGAACAGAACGAAAAATGGGAAAAAGAATATTTTGAGCTGAAAACTCTGCTGACACCGGAGGAATACGCCGCCGCCCGTAGCTCCACGCTGAACGCCCACTACACCTCGCCTACGGTGATCCGCGCCATGTATGCCGCGCTGGAGCGCATGGGTGTCAAGCCGAACACCGTGCTGGAACCGGCGATGGGCATCGGCAATTTCTTTGGCCTGCTGCCGGAGCAGTATCACAGCGCCAAGCTGTACGGTGTCGAGCTGGACAGCATCACGGGTAGGATCGCAAAGCAGCTTTACCCGGAGGCAAATATCACTGTGGACGGCTTTGAGCGCGTCGAACTGCCGGACAACGCCTTTGACCTTGCCATCGGTAATGTGCCCTTCGGCAGCTACAAGCTGTCCGAGCCGCGCTATAACGAGAACAATTTTTTGATCCACGATCACTTTTTGGCAAAATCTCTGGATAAAGTACATCCCGGCGGCATCGTTGCCTTCATCACTTCCAAAGGTACATTGGATAAAAAGAACCGCGCTGGGCGCGAGTATCTGGCGCAGCGAGCCGATCTGCTGGGCGCGATCCGCTTACCCAGCAATGCCTTTGCCAAGAACGCCAACACAGAAGTCACCTCGGACATCATTTTTCTCCAAAAACGGGAGCAGCCGCCGGAGCAGCTGCCGGACTGGGTGGAGCTGGGTCAGACCGCAGACAGTATCCCGGTCAACTGCTATTTTGAGCAGCATCCGGAAATGATCCTCGGCACGATGGTCTGGGACAAGAAGATGTACAGTAACGATCTGGAAACTCGCTGCCTGCCGGTAGAGGGTGCCGATTTGGGGAGCCAGCTTGCAACAGCGATTCAGCACCTCGACCAGCCGGATACACAGCTTCTTTCCACTGACACCGCCGAATTGCCGGAAATTGTGATACCGTCTGTGGAAGAAACGGAACCGGTTCGCAGTTTTAGTTACACCGAGCAGGACGGCGTTCTGTACTACAAGAACGCGACCGAACTGGAACCGGTGAGCGAAGCCGCGACCACGATGGAGCGCATTCGCGGGATGCTCACCATTCGGGATATTACCCGCAGCCTGATTGACCTCCAGATGCGCGGCGGCACCGATGCAGAGATTCATGAATTACAAGCAGACCTGAACGATGCTTATGATACCTTCACCGCAAAGTACGGACTGCTGTGCAGTACGGCGAACAAGCGAGCCTTTGAGCAGGATTCGTCTTACTGCCTGCTGCGGTCTTTGGAAATTATTGATGAGGACACCGGTAAGCTGGAACGCAAGGCAGATATGTTCACCAAGCGCACCATCAACCGAGAGATCGTCATTGACCATGTAGACACGGCAAGCGAAGCGCTGGCGGTATCCATTGGGGAGCGTGCCTGCGTGGATCTGCCGTTTATGGCAAGTCTGCTGGGGCGCGAGAATACCGAGAGCATCGTCGCAGAGCTGCAAGGGGTCATCTACAAAGACCCTGCGGCCGGAGAAGATCCTCTTACCGGCTGGCAGACGGCAGACGAATATCTTTCCGGCAATGTCCGAAAGAAGTTGACTGCCGCCCGTGAAGCAGCGGAACGCGATCCTGCCTTTGCCGGGAATGTGACGGCGCTGGAGAAGGCACAGCCTGTGGATCTGACAGCGGCGGAGATCGATGTGCGCATCGGCGCAACGTGGATCGAACCGGAATATTACACGCAGTTTGTACATGAGCTGCTGAAACCCTCTCATTGGGCGAAACGGGAGGTGCGTGTGCTGTACTCCGAAGTTTCCGGCGAGTGGCGCTTGACCGGAAAGACAGCAGACAGCGAAAATAACTCCCTTGCCTATGTGACCTACGGAACCAAGCGTCGCAATGCCTACACCATCATTGAGGACAGCCTGAATCTTAAGGACAGCCGCGTCTATGATACCGTGACCGACGCCAGCGGCAAGGAAACACGGGAGCTGAATACCAAGGAAACGATCCTGGCACAGCAGCGGCAGGACTTGATCCGGGAAGCGTTCAAAAGCTGGATCTGGAAGGACCCGGAGCGTCGGGAAACGCTGTGTAAAAAGTACAACGACCTCTATAACGCCATTCGCCCCCGTGAGTACAACGGTGAGCATCTGCGCTTTACCGGTATGACGCCGGATATTGCGCTCCTGCCGCACCAGCGAAATGCTGTGGCGCGTATGCTCTACGGCGGAAACAGTCTGCTGGCACACTGCGTGGGTGCAGGCAAGACCTTCGAGTGTATTGCCGCAGCAATGGAAGCCAAACGGCTGGGGCTTGTAAAGAAAAACCTTGTAGTAGTGCCGAATCACCTGACCGAACAGTGGGGCGCGGATTTCCTGCGGCTGTACCCCGGTGCAAACATTCTTGTAGCAACGAAAAAGGATTTTGAACCGGCAAATCGCAAGACATTTTGCAGCCGGATCGCCACCGGCGATTATGATGCCGTTGTGATCGGTCACACGCAGTTTGAGAAGATTCCACTCTCACCGGATCGGCAAAAGGCGGTCATCCACGATCAGATCGACCAGATCCTTGAGAGCATTGACGAGGCGAAAAGTCAGAACGGCGAGCGTTATACCATCAAGCAGTTGGAACGGATGCGAAAAACGCTGGAGTCCCGTCTGGAAAAGCTGAATGACCAGAGCCGTAAGGATAATGTCATTTACTTTGAGGAACTTGGCGTGGATAAGCTCTTTGTGGATGAGGGACATCTGTTCAAAAATTTGTTCCTCGCCACAAAAATGCGGAATGTTGCCGGCATTGGTCAGACGGACGCGCAGAAATCCTCGGATATGTTCGCAAAGTGCCGCTATCTTGATGAGATTACCGGCGGAAAGGGCGTTGTCTTTGCCACCGGAACCCCGGTCAGCAATTCCATGTCGGAACTCTACACCATGATGCGGTATCTGCAATACGATCTGCTGGAGGAGACCGGACTGCTGCATTTCGATTCTTGGGCGGCGAACTTTGGCGAAACCGTCACCTCGATGGAGCTCGCCCCGGAGGGCACCGGTTTCCGGTCCCGCACCCGATTTGCGAAATTCTTTAACCTGCCGGAGCTGATGGCAATGTGGCGTGAATCGGCGGACATCCAAACAGCAGAAATGCTGAAGCTGCCCGTTCCGGAGCATGAGAGCATCACGGTGGTGACAAAGCCCAGCGCCTATCAGCAGGACATGGTGGCTGACCTGGGCGAACGGGCCGAGCTGATCCGCCGCAGGATGGTGGAACCGCGCGAGGACAATATGCTCAAGGTCACATCGGATGGCCGAAAGCTGGCGCTGGATCAGCGGCTGTCCGATCCGGATTTGCCGGATGACCCGGAAAGCAAGGTCAATGTGTGCGTTCAGAATGTGTATCAGGTCTGGCAGGACACGGCGGAGCAGAACGGCGCACAGCTCATCTTCTCTGACCTGTCTACCCCAAAGGGTGACGGCTCGTTCAATGTGTATGAGGACATCAAGCAAAAGCTGATGGAAAAAGGCATCCCACCTGAAGAGATCGCCTTCATCCACGATGCAAAAACGGAAAACCAGAAAGCGGAACTTTTTGCAAAGGTTCGCAAGGGTCAGGTGCGCGTTTTGCTGGGTTCTACGGCAAAAATGGGCGCTGGCACGAATGTGCAGACACGCCTTGCGGCACTCCACCATATCGACTGCCCGTGGCGGCCGGCTGACATCGAGCAGCGCGAGGGACGCATCCTGCGGCGCGGAAATTCGTTCAAAAAAGTCAAGCTGTTCAAGTATGTCACCGAAGGCACCTTTGACGCTTATAACTGGAGCATCTTGGAGAACAAGCAGAAGTTCATCGGTCAGCTGATGAGCAGCAAGAACCCGTCCCGTACCTGCGAGGATGTGGACGCTGCGGCACTGAGCTACGCTGAGGTCAAAGCGCTTGCCTCCGGTGATCCCCGCATCATCGAGTACACGGAACTGGACGCGCAGGTCACAAAGCTGAAGCTGGTCAAGGCAAACTTTGAAAGCCAGAAGTACGCTCTGGAGGACAAGCTGCTGAAATTCTTCCCGCAGTCCATCCTGCGGGAGCAGGAGTTTATCCAGGCGCTCACCGAGGACAGCGCCCACCTTCAGGAGCATACGCCCATCGAGTTCTCCATGCAGATCGGCGGCGTGACCTACACCGAACGCAAAGCCGCAGGTCAGGCGATTCTGGACGCCTGCACCGCTATGCAGGATGTTTCCGAAAAGCACACGATTGGCGAATATCGCGGCTTTCCCATTACCCTGTGGGCGAATGTGCAGACGCAAAAATTCCAGCTTACGCTCTACCACAAGCTGTCCCAAGAGGTAGAATTGGGTGCGGATGCTGTGGGCAATACGACCCGCATCGACCATGTGCTGGACGAGATCCCAAAGAATCTGGAAAAGCACAAGACAGCGCTGGAAAACCTGACCGCCCAGCAGCAAGAAGCACAAGAGGAGGTAAAGCGTCCCTTTGCACAGGAGCAGGAATTGACCGACAAGACCAACCGTCTGAATGTGCTGCGTCTGGCGCTCCACATGGATGACGGCGAGAAACCGCAGCCGGAGCACACGGAGGAAAAGCCGTCTATTCGCGGAATGCTCAAACGCATGGGCATGGAATCTGCGGCAACGGCAGCTGCACCGGGCCGATCTCACAGTCAGGAGGCGGAACTTGCATGAAGCCGGACAGTGGACGCACGATCCCACTCTACTTCAAGGTATCTCCCGAAGAAAAGGCCAGGATCGACGAGAAGATGGAACAGCTCGGTATCCACAACCGCCGTGCCTACCTGCGGAAGATGGCGGTGGACGGTTACGCTGTCCGAGTCGACATGGCGGACTTTAAGGCGCTGGTATCCCTGCTGCGGATCTGCTCCAACAACCTCAATCAGGTCGCAAAGCGCGTGAACAGCACCGGCAACCTCTACGCCGAGGATGTAGCAGATTTGCAAAGCCGGTACGGTGAACTGTGGAATGCGGTCAGCACGATTCTGAGCAAGATGGGAAATCTCTGAAAAAGCTTTACTTTACCGCTTTAGTGTGGTATATTAAGGGCGTAGAGCAGAGATTGGAGGTTTGGAAAGATGAGGATCGTATTCAAGATTTTATTGGTCCCGGTCGTATTTGTTCTGTCGATGCTGGTTTGGTTCTGCCGTGCAATGTGCTGGTTCTCGTCCGGTGTCCTGAGCCTTGCATCCTTTGTGTTCTTTGCGCTGGGCATCTTGGCGCTGTTTGAAAAGGATTATTTCAATGTGGGTGTAGGCATCATCACCGCATGGCTGCTCAGTCCCTTTGGCCTGCCGCTGGCTGCGGAGTGGATCATTGACCGGGTAGAAAATGTAAAAGACGCGATTGCAGCGATATAAATGTAAAAGTGCGATACCATATGGTATCGCACTTTTTATTAGTCCTTATAGGCATTCCAGTATTGTATTGTAGTTTTATAAATATTTGGAATTATGTTTTTCGAGTGCACAAAATATCTATATGCTGATGAAAATAGAGAGCTGATAAAGAGTGAAACGCTGATCATCAGCAACAGTTGATTCGCTTTTGAACTTTGAGCAAAACTATCCATCGTTGCAGCGACCCATAATGCACCAAATGAAGCAATGGTCATCTGGGCAGAACAGCAACTTTGTTGGAGTCCAAACATCTGAATAAACCATTGATCAAGATGAAGAAAATATGCAGATAATTCTAAAAATCCGTTGATAAACAAACTGATAATAAGCGAAAGAATTCCAATAATTAAAATTTCGCCAATAAGGCTGGATGAATCTCCACTGATTATCGAATTAAGAAGCGAATCAATCGTTGAGATAAAGGGTAATAATGAAATACCACAAAGTAAGATTGGATAAAAAATCGCTACATATAGCAAAGTGAGAAGTTTTTTGTAATTTCCTAAAGAGTGAAAAATTGCTTTTCCAAGGTCGATACAGGCAATAATAATTGCGATGATAAAAATCAATGTGCGTCTTAGTAATTTAATTGTCTTATCCTCCGATGGTTAAAATATACATAATATTTTGTAATAGATTGGTTAAAATGTCAATAACAAAAATCAAACCCCGACACGCCAGCGAGGGAAAAAGCATCGCGCAGATACTCAAAGACCGTTTGGATTACAATGAAAATCCAGACAAGACGCGGGATGGTCTGCTGGTGAAAACCTATCAGTGCAATGCTGATACCGCTTGGAAGGAATTTACCGTCAGTAAGCAGATATACACCTCCATCACCGGACGGACGCGCAAGCCAAAAGAGGATGTCATTTCCTATCTGCTGATCCAGTCCTTTAAGCCCGGAGAGATCACACCGGAGGATGCTACGGAGCTGGGGTATCAGCTTGCGATGGAGTTCACCGAGGGACAGCATCAGTTCGTTGTTGCGACCCATACGGACCGGCATCATATCCACTGTCACATCGAGTTCAACAGCACGACACTGGACTGCACACACAAGTTCAACAATTACAAAGACACCTACCGGACGATTCGGAAAATCAGCGACAGACTGTGCGCGGAGCATGGTCTGTCTGTCATTTCCGAACCAAAGGAAAAGGGGCAGCACTATGCGGAATGGGCAAACGAGCGCAGAGGAACAAGCTGGAAGGCAGCGCTCAAAAATACCATTGACCGCATTCTCCCGACCGTCCTCACTTTTGATGATTTTCTCGCTGCGATGCGCCGCGAGGGATACGAAGTCCGGCAGGACGGCAAGTACCTGAAATTCCGCGCAGTCGGTGCCGGACAGGAGCGTTACACCAGAGCGAAAACATTGGGCGCAGACTATACGGAAGAAGCGCTGCGAGAGCGTGTCGGCAAGCCACTGATTCACGCAAAAAGCCGCACCGGGCGAACGGCTGACCCTGCGAAAATCAACCTCATCGTGGATATTCAAAGCCGTCTGCGCGGGCGCGGTCCGGGGTATGAGCGTTGGCTGAAGGTCCATAATTTGAAAGAAGCGGCAAAGACGCTGACCTACCTCACCGAGCACGGAATCACGGAGTACGCCGCACTGGAAAAACTGGCGGCGGAGCAGATCGCAAAACGAGATGCGGCAGTGACAACGATCCGGCAATATGAGCAGCGCATGGAGCGCATTGCGGATCTGCGGACGCATATCGTAAATTACGCCAAGACCCACGACATCTATCTGCAATCCCGCAAATTGCCTACTGCAAAGAAGGCTGCGTTTGCCTCTGCGCATGAGGATGAACTGATACTGCACCGCGCGGCGAAGCGGGCATTTGAGGAATACGGCGAGAAGAAGCTGCCTGCGATGAAGGACTTGCAGGCACAGTACAAGGACTTGCTGGAGAAAAAGCGTGTTGCCTATGCGGAATACCGTCCGCTGAAGCAGCAGGCGCAGGAAATGGAAACCATCAAGAAAAATGTAGACAGTCTGCTCCAGATTGACGCTGAACAGCAGGAGCGCGAAGCGGAAAAACGCCGGATCGAGCAATCGCAGGCGAGATAAAAACCATGCCGCAGGCGGTATCATGTGATACTGCCTGCGGCATTTCTTTTTGCGCCGATCGGCGCAGGGTTTGTCGGACTTTGGACGGCAATCGAAAACATCCGTCAGGATTTTTCGGGGGGTTGGGGCGCTCCCCAACAAGCGGGAAGCGGATAGCCTGACGGACAGTGAGCGAAGCGAAATTGTCCAAAAGGATATCCCTTTCCATTGCTTGCTAATCCTTCGTTTCGGTTCTCTTAATCTCTCTGCGACGGAAAAGCTTCTCCAAAATTCAAATTAGGTATGTACTTTTTTCGGAAATCGTGTATATTTAATTGTAAGACTGTGCTATACTAAAATAGCAAAGGAAGGAGCGATGAGCAATGGACCTTAAACGAATCTGCGTAGGTAATTTCAAATCGCTGTATGATACATCGTTTGAACCTGGAAAAATCAATGTGTTTATTGGAGCAAACGGCTCAGGTAAATCAACCGTACTGGAAGCTGTCGGTCTTTTGAGCGCAGCAATGACCGACCGCGTGGATGCTGCAAGTTTGCAGCGCCGAGGCGTGCGGCTTAGCGTTCCTACGCTGTACAAATCGAACTTCAAAGATATTAAGCGGAGAAATCCAACGATCAATTTATCGCTGGAGTGGAATGACAATGATTCGGCACATGATTTTCGGTACGATGTGCATCTGACGACTCCAACAGATACCGACTATTGGAAGTATCATTCAGAGGCATTTTTCCAAGATGGCGTTCAAAAATGGGGACGAAGCAACGCTTCCCGGCAGCAGAGTAATAACTACATCGGCTTTTTCCTGATCGACGATGACAAGGATCTGGAGAATGGTCGGAAGATTGCGCGAGCGCTGTCTAATTACGGAATTTTTCAGCCGAACACTATGACCCTTCGAGGAACAATCCCCGATCCCAGCCAGTCTGCACCGTTAGGACTGAACGGTGGGCGGCTTGCAGAATCCATCAAGGAATTGTTGTCTACGGTGGACGATGATATTATGTTTGGCGACATCTTTATGGATGATGTTCTCGACATGATTGATTGGGCATCCAACATTTCGGTTAATGCCCCCAAAAAGAATAATATCAATGCGAATATTCCAACCACACGGCAGGTCATCGAGTTTGCAGACCGATACATGAAGGATTCTGCACAATTCACCGGATATGATGCCAGCGAAGGCGCTTTGTATGTCCTCTTTATGCTGACGCTTGCCATGCACCCGCAAGGACCTGCAATTTTTGCCGTAGACAGCTTTGACCATGCCCTAAATCCGCATTTGGCAAAGAAGATGACCGAGGTATTTTGTCGGGAGGTTATTAAAAACGGGAAAACTGCTTTCCTGACAACGCACAGTCCGTTGGTTCTGGATGGTCTGGATATTACGAATGACGATATTCGGTTGTTTGCCGTTGACCGTAATTCCAAAGGACATTCACAAATCACACGAATTACCGTTTCACCGGAACTGCTTGCAGAGGGTCAATCTTTGTCACGGCTATGGATCAACGGCAGGCTCGGAGGTGTACCCACGCTCTTATGAAAACGATTGGAATTGTGTGCGAGGGACCGACTGACCAGATCGTCATCAAAAGCGTTATTGATAAGCTGACCGGGGAGGAAAACCGATATTATAAGCTCCAACCAGAAGAAACTCTGGCAGGCAAAAACGGGAACGGTTGGAAAGGCGTTGTGAAATGGTGCCGCGACAACTGGGATGAGCGCGAAAAGCTGATGCACCAAGTTCAGCCGGAGATTGATTTTCTTGTTATCCACATGGACGGAGATGTATCCAGAAAAGAAAAATCTGCCCATTGCGGATGCTCGTCCTCTGCTGATTGCGCCCGCAAAGGAATCGCTGATCCGTTAGATTGTGATAAAACGCCGGAAGGTCGTGCAGCGTGTCCCATTCAGCTCCCATGTCTGGATCATGGCGAACCGATTGAAGGATACATAAACCATCTGACGCACCTGATCAGCAATGGAGAAGCCCACCACGAGGATGTTTGTATCGTCATTCCCTGCGACAGCATCGAAGCATGGATCGTGGCAGCATTTGATAAAACGGAGAACGCTGAAATAATCGAAAATCCGTGGGAAAGCATTATTTCTAAAAGAAAAAGCTATCACGATATTCGGGTCAGAAGCGGAAGCAAAAACCAGCGCACATTCGCAGATTTTGCCGATATTGTCTGTGAAAATTGGTCAGAGGTGACACGGATATGCGAAACTGCCCGCAGCTTTGAAACTGCCATTCAAAGGTTGACAGCACAGACCTGACAACAGTAATAATACGAGTATTATTCTTAGTGAGAGCTGCCCTTATGTGGGTATGCTCTCATTTTCTTTGCACGCTGATTTCATTTATGCCTATTGACAAGGTATGTTTCTATCTGTTACACTTCACGCAATACTCACGATTGGAGGAAAACCCCATGAAACAAAAATGGCTTTTGACCGGAACGGCACTCCTGCTTGCGGCGGCGCTGGCCGGATGCGGTAATACGCCTGCGGCGGACCAGACGGCGAAGATCAGCATGGAGCAGGCACAGACGGCGGCACTGGACGCTGCCAACATTGAAGCGGCAGACGCGGACATTTCTTCCGCGACGCTCAGCGAGGTGGCTGGGGTGACCTGCTACAAGGTGGAGTTCACCTCTGGCGATTACACCTATGCGTATTCCATCAACGCCGAGAACGGCGAGGTGCTGGAGGCGAGTTACCGGGATAAGAATGCCGCGCTCGCGGACAGCACTCAGACGGATACCACTACTGCATCCGGCGTGACCACCACTCCGGCACAGACTGCGCCCAACACCAACACCTCCACCGGCGCGGTGGACGAAGCCAAGGCGCAGGAGATCGCTCTGGCACACGCCGGGGTCAATGCGGCGGACGCCACTATCACCAAATCCAAGCTGGACTATGACGATGGCCGCCAAATCTACGAGCTTGAATGGTACGCGAACGGCGCAAAATACGACTATGAGATCGCTGTGGCTACCGGCGAGATCGTCAACTCCGGCTATGAGGCAAAGACCGTGGTTGGCACCGGAAACAGCGCCACCGTCAGCGAGGCGACGGCAAAGCAGACGGCCCTTGCCCGCGTGTCCGGCGCAACGGAAAAGGACATCTACGAATGGAAGCTGGACTACGACGATGGCCGCCCGGAGTATGAAGGCAAGATCATCTACGGCGGCACCGAGTATGAATTCACCATCGACGCCGCTTCCGGCAATGTCGCCGAATGGGATGCCGAGAGCCTGAGCCGCTAAACCTCACAGCAAACATTACGCCCTATGGACGATTCCCCGTCCATAGGGCGTTTTTTCATTTTCTCCACAAATTCCGGGCAACTTCACTCCGCCGGAGTAAACTGTTGATACTACATTCAGGAGGTATCAACATGGACAACATCATCACAACAGAGCGCATCGAAGCCTACTGCCTGTCCCTTTTGGCGGACGAGCGCTCGGCGGGGACGATCTCGAAATACCACCGTGACCTGACCGCCTTTTCCCTCTGGCTGGACGGCCGCGCCGTCACCAAGGAGACCGCCGCAGGCTGGAAAAGCCACCTGATCCACCGGGGCTACGCGCCCCGCACCGTCAACTCCATGCTGGCGGCAGTGAACGGCTTCTGCCGCTTTATGGCGTGGCACATCAAGGTGAAATTTCTGAAGATCCAGCGGCAGATCTTCCGGGACAGCGCCAAGGAGCTGACGAAGGAGGAGTACGACCGCCTCCTCACTGCCGCGCGGGAAAGTGGGCAGGAACGGCTGGTCCTGATCATGGAAACTCTCTGCGCCACGGGCATCCGCGTGTCCGAGCTGCGGTATATCACCGTGGAGGCGGCGAAGGCGGGAAGGGCCACCATCACCCTCAAGGGCAAGATCCGCACGATCTTACTGCCCACCAAGCTGTGCCGCAAGCTGGTGAAGTACGCCAGAAAACAAGAAATCGCTGCCGGTGAGATTTTTCTCACAAGCAGCGGGAAGGGCATTTCGCGGCGGCAGGTGTGGTTTGAACTTAAGCGGCTGTGCAAGGCGGCGGGGGTGGAGCCGAGCAAGGTGTTCCCGCACAATCTGCGGCACCTGTTCGCCACCACCTTCTACCGGGCTCAGCGGGACATCGTGCGCCTTGCGGATATGCTGGGCCATTCCAGCATCGACACCACCCGCATCTACCTCACCGTCAGCGGGGCGGAGCAGCAGCGGCAATTAGATCGGCTGGGACTTGTCTCATAAGCAATCAAATCAGCATTTTGTACAGAGATAACGAACGCGCCGTTTGACCGGCGCTGGACTAAATCAGCATTTTGTTGTTCGCTCAATAAATACTCGACGATTATCTACCTATTTTATGTATTGATCTTATCAGAAAAGCACTCAAAATTCAAGACCTTTTACTTGATTTTGGGCATGACAAAAAAGCCGCAAAAAATCCTTTTTTTGAGGCTTTGTTTGTTGTGCCTATTTTATGATTGGAATACGTTTCGTCCTGCTGTGTTCACAAAAAAATCACGATTTTTCCGATATTCCGTTCTCAAAAAATCAACAAAATGCTGATTTCGTTGATCGCGGCTATGCGGAATGGCATCGACCGTCACGACTCTAACGACGAATATCGAAAACCTTTGATTAGAGAGAAGGAGGGGAAATGTTTGCTATGGCGTGACTTGCGGCGGGACTTTACCCGCAGGATGCTATGAGATCTCATGAGGATCGATCAAGAAAATAGTACAAGGAGAAGAACAGTATGATAAAAAGACTATTATCAATGCTCTTGTCGCTTACGGTGATTTTATCGCTCGTACCGCCGATCACGGCGGCCGCGGCAGACGAGGATACTGGCGTCATGACGGCAGTATCCACCACGGTTGAGATTTCTGAGGACGAGGCATTCCTGTGGGATTCGACAACGGATAGAAAGACGCTCGCCGGTATCAACCCGGAGTGGTATAAAGCGAATGTTACGGATGCTGGCATCCAGAGCATTACGATCAAAATTCCGGCTTCCACAGAAACGATCCGGAAGGACTTCGGTGGATCGTATGCTACCATCGAAGGCTACTCTACGGCTGGAACGAAATTGGTTCCCCAAAGACTTAACTGTCAACAGGTGCTCATTGATTTTTCTGAGGCGACCAACCTGAAAACGATCGGACTTCAGGCATTTTTTCAGGTCTCCGGTTTGACCGGCGTCATTGACCTTTCCAATACGCAGGTGGAAGTGATCGAGGGCAATGCATTCAAAAAGACAGCCATCACGGGTGTGATACTGCCAACTACCCTGAAAAGAGTGGGCAATGACAACGCAAATAGCAGTGGAGATGCCTCGGTGTTTGGACAATGTACGAATCTTGCGTACATCCGCGTAGCTGGCGGTGATTCGAATGCCGTACTCGAGCTGCCATCGAGCTTGCAGTTGATCGGATACACAGGCTTTTTACTTGATGGTACCAAGATCGAGCAGACGATGAAAACCAACCCGTTTGTCATCAAAATCCCAGCATCGGTCACGGAAATGCAGCATACGGCGATCGGATTTGAAGACCGCACGGCAATGCGGAATGCACAGTATCTCTTTGAAAAAACGGATTTTACAAACACGAACTTCCAGAATGACTGTTTGTTCGGCCTTTCCTACACAAACACTTGGGGTGTTGCGAGATTTGCCAGCAAGGGTGCCTATGATAGCTTTGTCACGAAGTATTCTGACAGCACCAAGTTTTACGGCTATCCCACCTATGAGTTTGACCTGACCTTTAAGGATAAGGAAACGCAGCCGAAGCTCTGGGGCCAGAGCATCCAGTATGAGAAGAATGACGCCACCAATTACTGGACGCTGAACAAGAGCTACGCACTCCCCACTGCACCGACAGGGCAGGAACCCGCTGCCGGTCAGGTGGGCTACTGGGAATTGAACGGCGATGAACTGAAAGCAGATTCCAAGCTCCCCGCAACGCCCGTGGAAACAGAACTGACTGCTGTGTGGACGGTTATAGACAAGCTTGCTGAGCCGACGATCGCCTATACGTTGAACGGCAAGGTTCAGGGCAATCTGTCCGATGGGACACCGGTATTGCTGAAGGTGCCCTATGTAAACGGAAATCCGGGCAAGATCGGTGTGAAGGCTGTCCATCCTCTGCTAAAGCCTGAAGAAGGTGGAAACGGGACAGATGACAACTATGTCTATTTTAAATATAGATGGATCGACGTGAAATCTGCACAGGTGGGACCTCGCTCCCAGACGATAGCAGACGACTCTGGATTCTACAATCGGACAACGAGAACTGCTCCGGACGCAAAATATAATGAGGTCGAGATCCGAGACAGCAACGATAACAGAGTGAAGATGTCGGGTGCATGGGGACCCTATACCTTCTACAACTGTGAAATTTACGGTTACCATGTGCAGAACGGAGTGGAAAAGCTGTTCTATGCTTCCAATGCATTTGGTAGTTTCAGTTTAAGCTTCGGTGATGATCCCGGCCTTACGCGCACAACAGATGAAGTGTTTTATATTCAAGCCAAATACATAGATACTTGGACCGTGACTTTTGATCCGAACGGCGGCACCGCGCCCACCGGTGCAGATTACAGCCCGAGGCAGGTAGAAAAGAGCAAAGGGATCTCTATTCCCTACGAGCCGCAGAAGGAAGGTTATACTTCCTGCTGGAAGAAAGCAGATGGAACTGGAGAATACTACGGAAACGATTATTTTACGCCGGACAGCGATGTTACCCTAGTCGCCCAGTATGAGCCTATCGAGTATACCATCAACTATGTTCCGAACCTGACGGGCGCCACCGGCACGGTCGGTCCTCAGACCTACGAATACGACACAGCGGACTTCAAGCTGACTACAGATACCTTCACCAGCACCACCAAGGACTTCCGCGGCTGGAGCCTGACGGCAGATGCCACCACGGCAACCTATGCCTCTGGCGCGGCCATTGACGATGCGCTGAAGGCGGCTATGACAGCCTCGCCAGACGAAACCGTCACGCTCTACGCTGTCTGGAAGGACAAGACGACGCACACCGTCACCTTCAACGCCGGAACAAACGGAAGTTTCGCCAACACGAGCGATCCACTGATTAACCAGACTGTCATTGAAGGCCTCTCTGTCACCGGTGTGCCCGCGGTCACCGCCAGCGGCAGATACCGCTTCGACGGCTGGAAGCTCGACGGCGACACCTCGGGCAAGGTATACACCAATGACGAAGTGAAGGCCATGGTCATCAACGGCAATATGACCTTTACCGCCAGCTATACCTATGTCGGAGGCTCTTCCGGCGGCGGCAGCGGAAGCGTCAGCAGCTACATCATTAAAGCAACGGCCGGAGCGAACGGTTCGATCAGCCCCAATGGTACAATTTCGGTATCCAGAGGTGCAAATAAGACCTTCTCGATTAAGGCTAATGCCGGATATGAGATCGTGGATGTCCTCGTGGATGGTACGAGCGTTGGCGCAGTACGGACATATGAGTTCAAGAATGTGACGAAGGCGCATGAGATCTATGCCACATTCAAAAAGACCGAAAATGAACCTGAGCAAGAGGTAGCTGATCCGGAGAAGACTGGCGTTGCGGGTCTGCTGGAAACGGTAAAGCATGATGCCTACCTGCATGGCTACGGTAATGGGGAATTTGGCCCGAACAATAATATGACCAGAGCAGAAGCTGCGCAGATGTTCTATAACTTGCTGCGAGAGAAAAATGTTACCGTAACGGTGCGGTTTACGGATGTTCCTGATGACGCATGGTATGCGACCGCTGTAAATACGTTAGCATCTCTCGGCATCCTGAAGGGCGTCGGAGAAGATAAGTATGATCCGACTCGTGCAATTTCCAGAGCAGAGTTTGCTGCGATCGCAACGCGCTTTGCAAAGGTAAATCTTGAAGGAAGCACTCCCTTTGATGATGTGTCGGATGCAGACTGGTATTATAATGCCGTTCTGACGGCGGTCAATTATGGTTGGATCAACGGTTACGGGGATAACACTTTCCGTCCGTACAATACGGTCACCCGTGCAGAGGTGACGACCATTGTAAACAGGATGCTCGCAAGACGCGCAGATAAGGATTTTGTGGCAGATCATATCAACAACATGAGAACATTCAACGATGTGGATAGCTCCTTCTGGGCATATCATTACATCATGGAAGCTACCAATGGTCATGACTATGACAGGGTTGAACACACTGAGATATGGAAAAGCCATACGGCACAGTAAAGAAGAAGTGACGGCATCGTCCTTCTTACAATAACTCTCTGTAAACGAGAAATCCATTGAGCAAGGAGGGAGGGGCCGGAAACGGCCCCTTCCTTCTCTAAGTGCCTATCTTGTATAGATTGGCATTTAGAGAAGAAAATTACTTGTCTTTGCAATTCAAATCTATGGAGGAAGCAATTTTATGAGGAAACACCAAGCGCACCCATTCGCCGTAAAAGCGGTGTCGGCGGCCTTGACCGCCGCACTGCTGCTTGCCCCGGCACAGAGCATCGCCTACGCCGCAGATGCAGGCAGCACACAGCCGCAAGAACAGCAGGTCTCGGCATTTCAGTTCAAGTATCCTACGGACCACACCTTTGCGGAGATCAATCAGTTCTACGCAGAACATCCGTATGACACTTCTCTGCCGGACAAGTATGACATCCAGCCGGACATCTCCAACGAAGAGATCAACACTCGCATCGGCACGGACACCACTGCTTTGCTGGACGCAAAGGGCAAAGCAGACCGCGATACGCTAGCGGGCAGTCTGACGCAGGAAACGCTGGGCAATGCCCTCAACACCACCAACTTTATGCGCTACAGTGCAGGCTTGCAGCTGCTCTATATCCACACCAATGACCGCATCGGCGGTTACCAGTGGAGAGCGCAGGCAGGCGCGGCGCTGATGGCAGAGCTGAATACCATCACCCATAATGTCGATGGAAATGAAGCACTGGCGGCAGGCGTTATGAGTGGTGTGTTCGGATGGGCAAAAGCAGGCCCCGGCGGCTCCAATATCGTGGCGGGCAGCGGCGTGGCGAATAAGATGGTCAACAGTTTCATGCCGGACATCGGAAATGACAGGACCGGCCTTTCCCATCGCAGCTACATCCTTAACCCCGGCCTTTCCGGAACCGGTTTCGGGGCGGCTGACCTCTCCGGCACGAAAAATCCCAAGACTGGTAAAGCAAGAGGCTCCGCTGTTTCGATGATGGTTACCTATTACGGCGCAGACCCGGATGGACTGTCCGCCGTACTGTGGCCTTCCCGCAGACAGCCTATCGAGACCTTTCAGGCTCGCGGCACATGGCAGATGAGCTATCCGGAGGGCAACCCCTATCAGGGCAATCCGTGGAGCTATTTCATCAATACGGACAGCGCCAAGGTGGATACCTCTACCCTGAAGGTGACGCTGGAGTGCGACGGGAAACCAACGGATGTATTGGATCTCAACAAGCTCACAGCAGCAGAAAAGTCCGAGAACCGTCTGTTTACCATCGGCAGCAGCCCACTCAAGCGGCTTATCGCCTTCCGCCCTCATGTGGCCTATGGCGCAGGAGATAAGGTCAAGGTGACCATCGAGGGCATTGTAGATGCGCAAAATCTGCCGATCCCCGTAAGCTATGATGTCCATTTCTTCCAGACAGGCACCGAGCCGCACCCCAATCTGGAACAGACCGCTGTGAGCAGAACAGCAGCAGATACGGCGGAGTTCCGGTTCACTGCCGACTACGCCGGTACGATGCACTACCTTGTGCTGGACGCCAATCAGCCGGAGCCAAGTGCAGACGCGGTGTTGGGCGGCACGAAGCTGGCTCTCGGCACTGACGAAGCTCTTCTCGCCCTCACCGGTCTGACCGGGAACAGTGCGAAGAAGCTCTATTACATCACTGCCAGCAGCACGGCTGCGGGCAAGGACCATACGACCGCTGACAAAAGCGGCGAGATGAGTGCGGTAAAGTCCATCAACATTGAGGAATATGTCGCGCCGTCTATGACGCTGACCGATACGGCGGCAGTCCGCGAGAGCAAAAGCACCGGTACTGTGACCTTCACCGCACCCGTTGCGGGTACTTTTCACTATATCGTGCGGGATGTATCCGAACTGATCTGCGATCATACCGAAGTCCTCACCGGTACGGAGGCTGTGATGACGGTTGGCGAAAATCAGATCGCTTTGACCGGTCTGACGGACAATGCCGCAAAGAGTGTATTTCTCTACGCGCAAGGCACGGACGGCAGCAACAGCGCCGTCACCCGCATCGAGCTTCCGGCGTATCAGCCTGCTGCTCCGTCTGTGACCGCGCCTACGGCAAACACCCTGACCTACAACGGCACCGCACAGCCGCTGATCACCGCAGGCAGCACCAGCGGTGGCAGGATGGAATATCGCCTGGGCAATACCGGCGATTATAGCGCCGAAGTCCCTACGGCGACCAATGCGGGGACATACACCGTCTGGTACAAGGTCGTGGGTGATGATACACATGACAGTGTTGCAGAGCAGAGCTTTTCCGTGAGCATTGCGAAGGCCAAGGTCACAGCAACAGCGAAAAGCTATGCCATCCAAACCGGGGACAAAGCGCCCGACCTGGCAGCGCCCGTCCTCGGTGAGCATTACACCGTAGACGGCTTGTTCGGCGGCGATACGCTGGGCGGAACCGCTGCGCTCACCTACGAAAAGGATGGTACGCCAGTTACACCAGACACAAGCGCAGCAGGTAGCTATGACATTGTCCTCTCCGGTGTGACGGAACCTATGGGTGGTAACTATGAGCCGCTTGTGCTGAAAAACGGGACGCTGACCATCTCGGCGCGTCCGTCCTCCGGTGGAAGCAGTAGTTCCAGTAAGCCGACCTATCCTGTCAGCAGCTCGTCTGTGAAGAATGGTTCTGTGTCGTTCAGTACCCGTAGCGCGTCCAAGGGCAGCACTGTGACCATCACGGTCAAGCCGGACAAGGGCTATGAGCTGGCGTCCCTGATGGTCCGGGACAGTAACGGCAATCCCATTGCCGTTACTCCTAAGACGGCGGACACCTACACCTTCATCATGCCCTCTGGCAATGTAAGCGTGGAGCCGGTCTTTGCGCCGATCAAGGCACAGCCGGAGTTCAAGGATGTTGCGAGTGATTCCTATTATTATGAAGCAGTTCAATGGGCTGTTGAAAAGGGTATCACCGAGGGGAGCAGCACAAAGACCTTCAGCCCCCATGCAAGCTGTACCCGCGCTCAGACGGTGACCTTCCTCTGGCGGGCAGCTGGATCACCTGAACCGACCGGCACCATCAATCCGTTCTCTGACCTGGACCCCAGCGCCTATTACTACAAGGCGGTCCTGTGGGCTGTCGAGAACAGGATCACACAGGGAACGAGTGCAGACACATTCTCCCCAAATATGACTGTGACCCGCGGGCAGACGGTTACCCTCCTGCACCGGGCAGCAGGCACTCCGTCCCACGGAGGAAACGCTGCATTTCTTGATATAAGTGATAATGATTACTATTTTGACGCCGTTGCGTGGGCAGCGCAAAATGGCATCACCAGCGGCGTCGGAAACGGCAAGTTCAGCCCTGGTGCGGACTGCACCCGCGGCCAGATCGTGACGCTGTTCTACCGTGCCAATAATTGATATTTCCCTTCACTTTTTCTTTTTGGGAGGTTGGGGGCATTTGCCCCCGCCTTCTCCAAGCGCTCCATCGTTGATGGAGCGCTTGGAGAAGGTATTTAGATTGATATGAGATCGTTCAATCAAAGGAACTAAGTCCGCTGATCACATAGAAATAGACAAAGGAGAATATGGATATGGATATTCACAAAGTATTAGACCAAATCGATGAGATCATCTATATCGCTGATCTGGAGAATTACGAATTACTCTACCTGAACCGGATCGGTCGGGAGCGCTTTGGAACTCCTGCACCGGGCGTCAAGTGCTACGAATTTTTGCAGGGCGAAGAAAAACCCTGCAAATTCTGCACAAACGGAGATCTGTCACACTTGCAGGATAAGCGCATCACATGGGTCCGTCAGCACTCCACGGCGGGCAACTTGCTGTTGCATGACAGCGTGATCGACTACGAGGGCCGACCCTGCCGTATGGAGGTCGCCATTAATGTGAATCGCTATGTTGACGAGCTGGCTACCGCACAGAGCGATCTGGCGGCGGAGAAAAAACTTACATTCTGCATTGAAAACCTTGTTATGAACGATTATTTTACAGCGGCGATCAACTCTATGTTGAATACCATTATTGAACATTACAATGCGGACCGCGCCTATATTTTTGAGTTTGACTGGGAGCAGGATGTGACCCGAAATACCTATGAGGTGTGCCGGGAAGGCGTAACGCCGGAGATCGACAATCTGCAAAACCTGCCGATTGCCGTGGTCGCTGTGTGGGTGAACACCTTTTTGAACGGGGAGAAAAAGATCACGGTCATCGAGGATGTGGCCGCGCTCAAGGACGATCCTGAGCGCAGCATCGAGTATGACTGCCTGCATCCGCAGGGCATCAAGAGCCTCATCTCTGTCCCCATTTTCACCGGCGGCAAGCTGCACGGCTTTCTGGGCGTAGATAACCCCCACGCTCATATGGACGCCCCGAAGCTGCTGACGCAGCTGACTTATATTGCGGCAAATGAGTTGCAAAAGCGACTGCTCACAGAGGAGTTGACGAAAAAAAGCTATCAGGACCCATTGACCAAGCTAAATAACCGTCTTGCCTATGACGAAATGTTAGCCGATCTGCTTGGCAAAAAAGTGCCCACCGGCGTTGGCTTTATTGACTTGAATAGTTTGAAGTGGATCAACGACAATTACGGTTACGAATTTGGCAATCAGGCGATTGAGCTGGTGTGCAAGATACTCAAAACGCATTTTCAGGAGGACTGCATCTACCGCATCAGTGGAGACGAATTCGTCATCATTTGGCCGGATGTCGATTATCTGCAATTCAAAAACGCGGCGGGAAAGGTCGCTGCGGCATTGATATTGGAGCAGAACATTGCAGCATTTGGCTACACATGGGGACATGAGGAAGATGTCGGGATCGCGGTCCGGCGGGCAGAAAAAGCGATGCAGGCCGAGAAAGCCAAGTATTATGCAGCGATTGAAAAAACGAAAGGAGTGCGTCCGGGTTTCGTAGAGTTGTTGCTGCAAGAATTTCGCGACAGTACCTTCGTGCCCTACCTCCAGCCGCTGTACAGCATCCAGAATGACACGGTCTATGGCGCTGAGGTCCTTGTACGCAAGGTCGATTCCAATGGGCATACCCATTTCCCGCAAGATTTCGTTTCCATCATGGAACGCGAGGGCATGATTTCCATGGTGGACTTTACGATACTGCGGCAAGCCTGTGAGCTGTTGCAGCGGTGGAAAACGGCGTGGCCGGAACTTACGCTGAATGTGAATGTTTCGCGGTTCACATTATCTGAACCGGATTATTTGACCAGAGTAGACAAGATCATTGCGGAGACCGGCGCTGACCCGACCCGGCTCATATTTGAAGTCACCGAGTCCTTTGTGGAGATCGATTTGGAATCGTTGTCCGATGTGTTAAACGGATTGATCGCACGGGGCATCGCCGTTGCCATCGACGACTTTGGTGTCAATGCGTCTAACTTGAATACACTCGGTTTGACACAGTTTAGCATTGCGAAGCTGGACAAAAGCCTGATCGACCAAGCAGAACACAGTGAGCGGATGCAGTATGTGGTCAAAGCGGCGATTGAACTGTGTCACGGTTTGAAGATGCTCTGCGTAGCAGAGGGTATTGAAACCGACAGCCAGATCGAATTGTTAAAAGCGCTCGGCTGTGACCGCCTGCAAGGCTTCCTGATCGGCAAACCCATGCCCGCAGCAGAGTTTTTTCATCAATTTGGAGAGAATGCTCTCCACAAATAGGAAAAGGCCTTGAGAAATATGAGAACATACATACACCAGTACGAGCTTGCGGCAAAAGGCTGGCTTTTTACACGCTGACGCTGACTTTGCTGAACGGATAGGAGTGTACCATGATCTACGGTCCTTATAAGCGGCAGAGCAAGCTGCCATCCATCAAACCGGCACAGCGGGTAAAACGTCGCAACTATAAGGCAAGACCGGGTAAAACCGTTCTTTGTCTGCGCACTGCTTTCGCCGTTTGCATTGCCGCGCTGCTCGGTTTTGGCGGCAGGGTGCTGTATCTGGATCGTGCGGCAAGGATGGCGCGGGACGTATATGCTCCGTATGTTCCGGCAGTTTGGGAACTTGTCCTGATGGTCGTGCTGTCCGCAAGCGCCTTGCTGCTGCTTTATCTGCTGGAGCGAAACGGACGAAGAAAGTGAGAAGAGAGCCAATGAAAAGAATTGTCCCATCCATTTTAGTTGCGATCTTCCCGTATATGGTCGTGCTGTATCTGTGCTGGATCATGAACTTATTGCCGGTGCCTTTCCCGGCAAATTGGACCAGCGCTTCGGTTTACATTTGTATTTTCCTCACATGGCTCGTCTGTGGAATCGGCGCGATTTGGCTTGTTGTTCTCAACACATCCTCTAAAACGGATGTCCGAACAGCGGCACGGAACAATATGATCATCAAACTGGTTCAGATCCCAGCGTATATCCTTTTGTTTCTTGTCGGCGTAGTGTTCGCCATGTTTGTTTTCACTATATTCATCACCTTTTCGATCATCCTGATCGATGTCATGGCAATCTCCCTGTCCGGCATCAACGGCGTTTTTGTCGCCTGCAAGTGCGGCAAGACCGGACTGCTCAAAGTCGATGGTGCGGTATTGTTCAGCCTCTCGCAGTTTGTCTTTTGCGTGGATGTGGTGTGCGCGGTGACCCTGTATCTCAAAGTGAAAAGAGCCATAGTTCGTAACAGAGATTGATTTTAGGAGGGTACGAATCGATGGAGTTTCAAAAAATAAAAGACCAGTATGAACAGCAGAGAAAAGCGGAGCGGAGCAAGCTGATCGCATATCTGGAAAAGCACGCTTTATTTACGAATGCAGGGTTGACCGTCGTAAAAGGCGGCGGCAGCGGGAGAAAAAATATAGTTCCAGTGGTAGGATTTTCCCGTTCGATCTTAGTAACTGGAAATGGGTTGAGTGCGAAAATGCTGGAGGTAGTTTCAATGCGGTCATATCCCTGAATATGCTCGATGACGATCTGTCCTCTGGAAACGCGCACGCGCTATACGACAGAGTCGGATTGATCCTGACCTATCGGCATGAGAACAATACCTACAAGACATTGATCTGGACGGATATTGATCTGCCATTTTCGGATGAGAGCATGGAGAAGATTACAAAGCTCATCAGCGAACAGTTTGGAGTCTATAACTGGATCACTCACTGAGTAATGCGAGCCACCGAAACATTTAAGGAGGCGATGAAAAAGCGTGTCGGTCTGAATGTATTTAGAGCAAAAAAACAGGGATATAGTTGCGCACGATATGATGAATTTCCTGATCCCATACGGCGGAGCCGTCCGGCTCTGCTGCCTTTCCCGCGTGGAAACTAAAAGCAGGCACTATTGCGGTCCTTTTTACCCGCGATAGTGCCTTTTGCTATCTCTACCCAATTCGGTGTCGTGGTCCGCCGCCGTGAGAATTTCAAAAATTCTCACGAAACGGAGGAACCAATACTTTGGATTGGGAGAAAATTCTGGCGGATGAGGACCGTATCATCCGCAACGCAGACCGGCGCTTTCGCCGGCACAACTATTCGCTGGAAAGCATGAGTGAGGAACTTGTTCACATGGAATGCCGCCTGATAGAGCGCAGTGACCCGTTGGAGGTGGTGCTCATCACCGACTTTGTAGACACCGTTCAGAATGAGCGCCTTGCCACAGCGCTGCGTCAGCTGACGGATCGCCAGCGGCGCATGATCGAGCTCGCTTATTGGGAGGGGTATCCGCTCAAAGACATTGCCGTCATCATGAACTGCAAGCCGAACACCGTTTCTCAGCTAATCAGCCGGGCAAAGCGGCATCTCTACATCGCACTGACCAGATAAATGACCTAAAGCAAGACCAGCACCCGCAAGTGCTGGTTTTGCCTTAGAGCATTTCAAAAATTTTTTTGAGTATAGATTTTTTGCCTTCTGCTGTGACCGATGAGTAGAGGGTTTTATCCTCAATAATATTCAGGAGGTACTTACCTATGGAAAAATTGATTCGTGTGATCCGTCTGCATCCTGGCGAAAGCGTTCTGATCGTCGCGCCGGAGGACACGCCGACGCCGCCTGCGGCTGTACTCCTCGCAGCGGAACTGCCCATGCCGGACAAGCTGACGGAGGAGATCGCCATGCTGCTGCGGGTGGTGTAATGGCTGTCTACATCATCACGGTGCCAGACGCAGATCGCAAAATGCAGGCAGTCGAAGTTTCCCTTGAAATCTATCAGGTTTTTGCAGAAAGCAATCGCATGGAACAGCGGCAGCGCTATGAGCGCAGGATGCACTTGGACAGCCGTCCGCTGGAGCAATGCCTGCATCGAAATGCTGCGTCTGAAACGCTGGAGGAAACCTTTGAACGGCTGGAATTGACAAGGAATGTGTGGTGTGCGCTGGCTCATCTTTCTCCCAAACAGCAGCATCGGCTCATCTTGCATTTCTGGTCAGGTTACAGCTACACGGAAATTGCGGAACTGGAACACTGCAATAAGGCAACGGTCATGCGCTCTGTAAAAACCGGTCTGAAAAAATTTCAGAAATATTTTTTGGAAACATGACAACTTTCGGCCGATTTCCCTCCTATATAGTGAGAGGAACTTTTAGAGCCTTTCATCGTACCTTGATAAACAGCGGATTTCCGTTCATATCAGCATTCAGGAATTTGAGTGCAGTGGTGAGCATGACAAAGTGAAGCGCCAAGACCTCCTGCGGATCGGCCAGAACGATCCGTCAAAACGATAACATCAAAGGAGTCGAGCGATACCTTCATTGCTGATACCCCTCTTGTGGTAAGAGGCGTATTGCCACGACCCATTGCAGGAGATGCCGAACAGATCACCGATCTCGGAGTGTCTGACCAAGACCGACCTGAATGTTCCCGTGTACCGGGGGTGAGCCGAGGACAAGCCAAGTCCGACAATACGGTACCAAGTGTAAGAAAAGAAAATCGGCAGTGCGCCGGAGCAGAAATGCTTCGGCGTACTGCCTGGTCATAAAGAAATGGGTGATAAAAATGGATGAACAAAGAGAACCTGATCTCGTCTGCGAACGCAAGATCAAGGGCACGACCTACATCGTTTCCTCATTCTTCAACCCTGACGCCAAAGAAACGGCAGCAGAGAAAATGGGTCGGATCATCGAGCGCGAGTTATCTTATCAAATGAGCGAATAAAAATTTATCACTTTAGTGCGATAAACCACTTCCCAGAACAGCGGCGATGCGGTATAATAGGAACATGACCCAAAGCCTTTTCGTTCGCAGATTGGAGGAACTTATGTTACAGTCGAATGAAAAGGACAAAATTGAATATGTCGCTCTCTATTGCCGCGTTGAAAACACCAATCAGTTTCCTGATGAAGCGGTGAAAACGCCCATGGAACACTGTGCTGCTCTCCTGAAAGGGGGTGCAGTACGATGATGCCGAACCTGAATGATCTGATGCAGTTTCGTGCTATTGTAGCACCGGATGCCATGACAGCGCTGTACGCCAGACTCTCTGTGGATGATGCCAACGATGGTGACAGCAACAGCATCGTACACCAGAAAGAGATGTTGGAGCGCTACTGCAAGGACAACGGCTACACCAACTACAAGTTCTATGTGGATGACGGTTTCTCTGGCACGAACTTTGAGCGTCCTGACTTTAAGCGAATGATCGCGGATGTGGAAGCCGGAATGGTCAAGCGTGTGATCGTCAAGGATCTGTCCCGCTTTGGTCGTGACTATCTTCAGGTGGGAATGTTCACTGAGGTGCTGTTTGCACAGTATGACATTCACTTCATTGCGATTGCCAACAATGTTGACTCGCAGAAAGGCGAAAATGACCTTACACCATTCGTCAATCTGTTTAACGAATGGTACGCGCGAGATTGCAGCCGTAAACAGCGAGCAGTCCAGCGCATGAAAGGTACTTCCGGTAAACGTTTATCCACGCAAACACCGTATGGCTACCTCAAAGGCGAAGATGGGCACTTGATCCCCGATGAAGAAACGGCATGGGTTGTGAAACTTATCTTCGACCTCTGCATTCAGGGATATGGGCCGACGCAGATCGCAAATGAACTCACGCGTCGGAACATCCCTACACCGGGAACGATGGAGCATCGCCGCACAGGGAATATGAGGCATTACAGTCCGGAAACAGAATGCGTATGGTGTAGTCGCACAGTTTATTTTATTTTGGCAAGGAAAGAGTATTTAGGGCACACGGTTAACTTCAAGACATACTCGAAGTCGTATAAGCTCAAGAAGCGGATACCCACACCAGAAGAACAGCAGGTAGTATTTGAGAACACGCACGAAGCACTGATTGACCAAGAAGATTGGGAAACAGTCCAGCGTATCCGCGCGGGGCGCAGACGGCTGAACAAGCAGGAGATCCCGGCGCTATTCTCCGGTCTGCTGTATTGTGCGGATTGCGGTTCTTTGCTTCGTGTACATCGCGGAAAAAACATCTCCAAAGGGCAGGAATGCTATTGCTGTGGCCGCTATCGTGTACGGACCAAATCCTGCTCTATGCACTATATCCGTGAAGTGACACTGGCAGAGTTGGTGAAAGACAATCTCAAGCAGATCGTGAAAATGGCTGCGGAGGATGAGCAGGAGTTTGTTCGGAGATTGACCTGCCAGAGCGCGAAAGAACAGGCAGTTAAGACCCGTGTTCTGAAAAAAGAACTGGAGTTGAAAGAGCGGCGTGTCAAGGAGTTGGACGGTATTATCAAGCGGCTTTACGAGGACAATATTACCGGCAAGCTGTCTGATGAGCGTTTCAAAATCTTCTGTGAAGATTATGAGAGTGAGCAGCGTTCGTTGCGGGAGGAAGTTGTTGCTCTGCAAAAGCAGTTCGATGATGCAGAGAATACCTGCACGAACATCAGCAGCTTCTTGAAAATGGCGAAACGCTATGCTGACTTCGATGAACTGACACCTGCTATGCTCCGTGACCTGATTGAGAAAATCATCGTTTATGAGGGCGATAAGAGCAGCGGACACCGGGAACAGCGAATTGAAATCTACTACACCTTTATCGGTGCGGCAGAAAGTTCGCAAATCATTGTAAAACGCAAGAAAAAAGCAGCGTAACATACAAAGTACATTACGCTGCTTCTCTCATCAGTTAAAAAACTTCCTTGTTGACATCAGGCTAAATCATCGTCCTGCGTTTTCCAGCAAAACGATGATTTTTGTTCTTTGTCCCAAATTAATTTTCTTCCAGCTGCTGGGTCAACACCTGAGAAAACGCCGGGAAGGATTTTTTCAGGCGAAGGATATGCCCCTCTGGGTCCAAGAAGCAGTGCTCACTGTCCCCTTCAAAGACGACCTCGCCCCCGGCGTTTTCCATGACATAGTGCAGGCGCAGACGAACGCCGGTATACTGCGTCAGAGAAACATGGATGGAAATGACCTCCGGGAAGGTCGTGTTCTGCTTATAGTGGGCTTCCAGGCCAGTCACCGGGGAAATGGCCCCCATAGCCTCCAACATCTCGATGTTCCAGCCCAGCTGGGCCAGGTAGGCCACCCGGGCCTCCTCCATCCAGCGGATATAGTTGGAATGGTGAACGATGCCCATTTTGTCGGTTTCGTAATACTGTACGGTGTGCTGATAGGGTTCCATACAGGGATGCCTTCTTTCTCTCAGGGTCTTGCTTAAAGTTTGCAGATGTTTTCCGGTTGCCCATTCAGATAGGCCTCCACGTTCTGGAACACGATCTCCGCCCGGCGGAGCATGCTCTCGTCAGTGGCAAAGGCCACGTGGGGCGTGAGGACGGTGTTCTTGGCGTGCAGCAGCGGATAGTCGGCGGGGATGGGAGGCTCCATGTCAAACACATCGATGCCCGCGCCTGCCAGCTTGTCCTGGTTCAGGGCATCCGCCAGCGCTGCATTGTCCACGATGGCACCACGGGCCACGTTGACGAGGATGGCATCGGGCCGCATCTTAGCGATCAGTTCTTTCGAGATCATGCCCTTGGTTTCCGCATTGTTGGGGGTGTGGATGGAGACGATGTCACTGCGAGACATCACGTCTTCCAGGGTCGTATATTCCACGCCCATAGCCTCCACTTCGGGACGAACGGTCCGG